>Ga0209342_10000460_pt1 | contig 47133 bp, 39 predicted proteins | sample RifCSP16_2_FD_184023 | JGI IMG/M metagenome (GOLD analysis project Ga0209342, IMG submission 184023) | Soil microbial communities from Rifle, Colorado - Rifle CSP2_sed 16_2 (SPAdes) (version 2) | ecosystem: Environmental > Terrestrial > Deep subsurface > Rock core/Sediment | place: Rifle...
CGCGCGCAGGAACTCGCGCCGCGCGTCGGGCTCGTGCCAGTCGAAATCGGCGCGCGCCGCGATCGCGCGGGGCTCGACCTGCGCGATGCCCTGCGTCTTCAGCACGTACGGCCGCACGAACAGCAGAAAGGTCACGAAGCTCGACACCGGGTTTCCGGGCAGGCCGAGGAACGCGGCCTTCCCAACCTTTCCGAAGGCGAGCGGCCGGCCGGGCTTCATCGCGATCTTCCACATCAAGAGCGAGCCTTCCGCCTCAGCCGCGGGCTTGACGTAGTCCGCCTCGCCGACCGACACGCCGCCCGAGGTGACGATCACGTCGCATTCCGCCGCTGCCCTGCGCAGCATCGCGCGCGTCGCTTCGAGCGTATCGGGCACGATGCCGTAGTCGCGCACCTCGCAGCCGAACATCGACGCGAGCCCGTTCAGCGTGAAGCGGCTGGAGTTGTAGATGCGGCCCGGGGCGAGCGGTTCGCCCGGCATCGCCAGCTCGTCACCGGTGAAGAAAAGCCCCATGCGCACGCGCCGGTACACCGGCAGCGTCCTGATTCCGACCGAGGCGGCAAGCCCGCAGTCCTGCGGCAGCAGGCGCTTGCCCGCGGGCAGGATCTCGCTGCCTTTGCGGATATCCTGCCCGATGCGGCGGATCCAATCGCCGGCCTTCGGCACTTTCTTCACCACGACGTGATCGCCGTCCGCCGCGCAGAATTCCTGCATCACGACCGCGTCCGCGCCCGGCGGGACCGGCGCGCCGGTGAAGATACGCGCCGCCGTGCCGGGCTCCAGGGGCTTGCCGACCGCCCCCGCCATGATCTTCTGCGCCACGCGCAGGCGCGCCTCCGGCGCCTTCACGTCCGCCGCGCGCACCGCGTAGCCGTCCATCGCGCTGTTGTCCATCGGCGGCACGTCCATCGTCGAGGTCTGCGCGCGCGCGAGCACCCGGTTGGTCGCCTGCATGGTCAGCACGGACTCGATCTCTTCCACGGGCTTCGCGCCGGCGAGCAGCACCGCGAGCGCCTCGTCCACGGAAAGAAGACCTTTGTTCATGCGAGCTTCAGATGTCCCAGGAGGAATTTCGCGATTCCGGCATCGTCGTTCAGATCGAGCAGCGGCAGCTTCGTTTCGACCTTCGAATCGCTCGCGACCGCGACGATGTGCGGGTCATTGGGGTGCAGCAGCGCTTCGCCGGTTTCCGCGCGCCAGACTTCGAGCTTGGGGATCGGCGCGAACTTGAAGCCCTCGACGAGCAGCAGGTCGCAGGGCGAGAAGCGCTTCACCTGCTCCTCGAACGGGGGCTCGTGCGCGCCGCGCAGCTCGTGCATCAGCACCCAGCGGCGCGACGAGGTGACCAGGATCTCGGCTGCGCCCGCGTGACGGTGGCGGTACGAGTCCTTGCCGGGGTGGTCCACGTCGAAGGCGTGGTGCGCGTGCTTGATGAGAGATACCTTGAGGCCGCGGCTCGCGAAGCGCGGGATCAGCTTCTCGATCAGCGTGGTCTTGCCGCTTCCCGACCAGCCGGCGAATCCGAATGTCTTCATGCGCGCCCGGAATCTACACCGGAACCATCTTGGCGCCGGCGAGCGCGAGCACGATGGCGAGCACGCGGCGCACGACCGGATTGGCGAAGCGCCGGCTGCCGTACTCCGCCCCCAGCCAGCCGCCGGCGAGCACCGCGGCGCAGAGGATCCAGACGTACTCGGGCAACGCCGCAGGGCGGGATACGAAAACCGCGGCCAGCCCTGCCGCCGAATTCACCAGGATGAAAGGCGCAGCGACCGCCGAGGTCTGCTTCGTCCCCGCCCAGCCCAGCATCAGAAGCAGCGGACTGAGGAATATCCCGCCGCCCACGCCGGTGAGGCCCGCCAGCAACCCCATCGCCGCGCCGATCGCCATGGCCCAGGGCACCGGCGGCTCGCTCACCGGCCGCATTTCCTCGCCGCCCCTGCCGCTTCTCCAGAGCTGCCAGGCCGCGTAGAGGAGAACGACGCCGACCAGGAGCTTGTAGGCCTGCCCCGGCAGGGTGATCGCTCCGCCGACGTAGGCGAGCGGAATGGACACCGCCGCGAACGGCCAGAACAGACGCCAGCGGAAGTATCCCGCGCGGTGGAACTTCCAGGTCGCGAGCGACGACACCAGGACATTGAGCAGGAGCGCGATCGGCCGCATTTCCTGCGGCGCGATCCCGGCGAGCGCCATGGCGGCGATGTAGGCGGACGCACCGCCGTGGCCGACCGAGGCGTAGCCGAAGGCGGCCACCAGCATCCCAACCGCCAGCAATGCGATGACCGTCTGGTCCATGCAGACACGTTATATACCGACCCATCTCACTTCGCCGCGTTGGGAAAGAATAGCTGCTCGCCGCCGATCTTGTAATCGGCGATTGCCTTCTGCCCCTCGGCGGAAATGACCCAGTCGACGAAGGCCTGCCCCATCTCCTTCTTCACGTGCGCGTGCTTCGCCGGGTTGACCAGGATCACGCCGTACTGGTTGAACAGGCGCCGATCGCCCTCCACGGAGATCAAGAGGTTGCCGCGGTTCTTGAACGATAGCCAGGTGCCGCGATCGGCGAGGGCGTAAGCATTCATTCCGGATGCGGTGTTCAGCGTCGGCCCCATGCCGGAGCCGGTGTCGCGGTACCAGGTCCCCTTCTCTTTCACGATGTCGATCCCGGCCGCCTTCCATAGCTGCAGCTCGGCGAAGTGCGTCCCGCTCTTGTCGCCGCGCGAGGCGAACGGCGCCTGTGCCGCCCTGATCTTCTGCAACGCCGTGACGATGTCCTTGGTGCCGCCGACATTGGCGGGATCGGATTTCGGCCCCACCAGCACGAAGTCGTTGTACATCATCTCGAAGCGCTTGACTCCGTAGCCCTCGGCGACGAACTTCTCCTCGAGCTGCTTCGCGTGCACGAATACGACGTCGGCATCGCCACGCTTGCCCATGTCGAGCGCCTGGCCGGTGCCGAGCGCCACCACGCGCACCTGGATGCCGGTCTTCTTTTCGAACAGCGGCAGCAGGTGCTTGAACAGCCCCGACTGCTCGGTCGAGGTGGTCGAGGCGAGCGTGATGAATTTTTGCTGCGCGTAGGCCGGCGCCGCAAGCAGCAGAACGAGCGCTATTCTCCCGATCAAACCCACGGCAATTCCCCCTTGATGAAGGCCGCCGCCTCCGCCGTGGCGGGTTGCGAAAGGAACTTCTCGACCGGCGCGCGCTCGACCACGCGCCCCTGGTGCAGGTAGATCACCTCGTCGCCCAGGCGCCGCGCCTGGCCGAGGTTGTGCGTCGCCATCACGATCTTGGTGCCCGAGGCGTCGAAGGCCCGGATCACGGTCTCGATCTCGCGTGTGGCGCTCGGGTCGAGGCTGGCAGTGGGCTCGTCGAGGAACAGCACCTCCGGATGCAGCGCCCAGGCGCGCGCGAGCGCGAGGCGCTGCTGCTCGCCGCCGGAAAGCACGCGGGCGGCGCGCTGCGCCGCGGGCGCGAGGCCCACTTCCTCGAGCGCCTGCATCGCCTGGGCTTCGCGTTCCGCGGCCGCGACGCCGGCAATCTTGAGCGCATAGACGATGTTGGCGAGCGCGGAGCGACGCAGCATCACCGGGCGCTGGAACACCATCGCCTGCCTGCGCCGCACGCTCTCGGGAGCGCCGCCGTTCCACGACACCGTGCCGGAAGTCGGCGCGAGCAGCCCATGGATCAGGCGCATCAGCACGCTTTTCCCCGCACCGTTCGCGCCGAGAATGATGGTGCTCGGGCCGGCCTCGATCTCGAGCGAGAGCGGCTCGATGATGGCGCGTCCGCCGACGCAGAACGACAGGTCCCGGATCCTCAGAGGCAGGATCATCCGTAGCGCCGCTGCGCGGCCTCCTTGACGAGGGTCGCGCCGGCGTTCAGCGCGAGCACGATGGAGATCAGGACGATGCCGAGGCCGAGCGCGAGCGGCAGGTCGCCCTTCGAGGTCTCGAGCGCGATGGTGGTGGTCATGACGCGGGTGACGCCGTCGATGTTGCCGCCGACGATCATGACCGCGCCGACTTCCGCGCTCGCGCGCCCCAGGCCCGCGAGCACCGCGGTCAGCAGCGAGAAGCGGATGTCCCAGACCAGCGTCAGCGCGGCGCTCACGCCCTGCGCGCCGAGCGAGCGCAGCTGCTCCTCGTACTCGCGCCAGGCGTCCTCCACCGCTTGGCGGCAGAGCGCCGCGATGATCGGAGTGACGAGCACCGTTTGCGCGATCACCATCGCGCCGGGTGTGAACAGGAGCCCCAACTCGCCCAGCGGTCCGGCGCGAGAGAGGAGCAGGTACACCAGCAGACCGACGACCACCGGCGGCAGCCCCATCAGCGCGTTGAGCAGCACGATCACCGCGTGCCGGCCGGGGAAGCGCCCGACCGCGACCGCCGCGCCGAGCGGAAGCCCCAGGGCGGTGGCGAGCACCACCGCCGACAGGCTCACCTCGAGGCTGAGGGCGACGATCTCCCACAGCCGCAGGTCCAGCGTCAAGGCAAGGCGCAGGCCTTCGGCAATCTCCTGCAACATATGCTCAGGAATGCATACGGATTCTACTGAACGGACTTTACAGCTCCTCACCCCGGACGTTAAATAGGCTCGGAGTTGCATATCATGTTCGAGATCGCCTTCGACCACGGCTGGCTGGCCGGCAAGGGGTTCTCGCGCGAGCGGGGGCGCGCGCTGCTGCGCCTGCTCGAGGCGCTGGCGCGTTCGGGCTCGCTGCGCGAGGCGGCGCAGTCCGCGCAGCTGTCGTATCGCTTCGCGTGGGGCCTGCTGGGCGACGCCGCCCGCCTGTTCGGCGCACCGCTCGTCGACATGCAGCGCGGCAAGGCGGCGCGCCTCAGCCTGCTCGGAAGAAGGGTGCTGGCGGCCGATGAGCGGGTGCGCGCGGCGCTGGGTGCGCAGTTCGAGAGGTTGCGCGCGGAAATTCCGCCGCTTCTGGCCGAGGCCCTTCCCGGCGCGCGTCCCCGCCTGACCATTCACGCCAGCCACGATCTCGCGCTGGAAACGCTGCGTGCGCTATGCGAGCGCTCCCTCGAGCTCGGGCTCGTGGTTCGCGGCGCCGACGAGTCTTTGGCTGCGCTCGCACGCGGCGAATGCGATCTGGCGGGATTCCACGTCGCGGACGCCTTGCCGCGCGCCGCGGCCGCGGCCGCTGCCTTGGGACGCTGGCTCGATCCCCGCAAGCACACGCTGATTCACTTCGTCACGCGCCAGCAGGGCCTGATCGCACGCCCGGGATCGCGCATCCGCGGTGTTCACGACCTCGCCCGTCCCGGCGTGCGTTTCATTCACCGCCAGAGCGGGTCAGGTGGCCGGACGGCACCCGAGAGGGAGCTTTCGGTCGCCGCAGCCGTGGCGGACGGGCACGCCGACGCCGGATTCGGCCTGCGCGCCGACGCTACGCGCTTCAAGCTGGCGTTCGTGCCGCTGGCGATGGAACGCTATTTCTTCGCCTGTGCGAAATCGGCGCTGCGTGGCGCGGCGCTGAAGTCGTTCCTGGAGGTGCTGCGGAGTCCGCGCTTCGCCTCGGGCGTAAGACGGCTGCCCGGCTACGATAGCTCGCAGAGCGCTCGGCTCGAGCCGCTGGATGCCGCCCTGACCTGGGTCGAACCGCCTCGCAGCCAGCCGCATGCCTGACACCGTGCAGCGCACGCTGCGTTTCGATGCGCGCAAGCCTGCGGGCGCGTTCGGCGATCTCGGCACGTTCGTGCCGTTCGTGCTCGCCTACATCCCCCTGACGCCGTAGGCGGAATAGAAGAGATCAAAGATCCGCATCGCTTTGGCGAGCAACGCATCGTCGCTTTTCGCTTCTTCCCTGGCGCCGCGCAGCAGGGTCTCCAGTCCTTTCGCATCGGCCACCGGAATGCCGCCAACGTCGAGAAAGTGCACCGCGGCGCCGATGGCGGCGAGCGCCGGATCGTCGTCCAGGCCGAAGCTCGCAGCCAGGATCTCGAATGTCACGCGGCTCTTGACGTGCGTGAATTCCGCTCCGTCGAAATCGAAGCCGACCGCGCCTTTCGGGCGCTCGCTCGGACGCCCAAACCACGCGAATCTCGCTTCGCGGTCGATGAACCGCTTGATGAGCCAGGCGCTGGCCAGCCGATCAACCCAGGGGCGGCTGCGCGTCGCCCAGATCCGCTTGCGGTAGCGGCCGGCGTTGCGCTGACGCAGCTTCCGCTGCGAGGCGCGCGGCTCGCCGCCGGCGTACGCCTCCCGATAGCGCTGTTCGAGCGCGGAAAGCGCCGCAGCCGCCTGGACCTTCGCCTCGCCCGCGAAGAAGTCGATCTGCGAGAGCTTGTCGAACGCACGCTGCAGGCGGCGAATCGCGGTGTGCGCGCGCCGCGGGCCAAGGCGAGCGAGCAACGGCTTCGTAGCTTCGATCTTCCGCAGCAGCGCCCCGTGCTCGGCGCTGCGGTCGAAAAGCCTCTCGATCTCCGCGAGCTGCTCGGCGCTCTTGGGCCTGAGCTCCAGCCTCATGGCGAACCCGCCGGAGGAGCGGATCTCGGACTCGACCCGCTGCAGTGCTCCATCGTCGGGGCGGCGCGCCGGCAGGACGTAGAGGCCGTCCCGCAGCACGCCACAGCCCGCCTCCTTGAGCGCGCGCCAGGCGCGCATGCGCAGCGTCGAATTGCGCGCCGGCAGGCTCAGCACGAGCGCTTCGAACTCTTTCATTCGTTATATCTATCACATAATCGTGATGAAACCTACTAAATTCTATTGACGGGCCCGCGACGCCCCGGTAGCTTCCGCATCCATGTAGGGCGTCGCGGCCGGATCGCCGGCCCGCCCTAGCCGGGTCCGCCGCAGACACCCGGTCCACAAGGACGGTTTCCGTCTCAAGCGCTGCTCCAACTTCCTTCGGGAAAGGAGTACGTCCATGAGCAACGGAATCGCAACAAGCATCGCCCTCGCCGGCCTTGCCTGGCTCGCAGCTTGCATCCCCCAAGCCGTGCCGGAGCGCCCGGTCTCGGAAACCGCCGCAGCGCCCACCAAGGACTCTTCCACGATCCGCTACCAGGTCGATTCCGCCAGAGGTCGTGTGTGGTGGCTGACCCGCGACGGGGTGTTTCTTCACGACGTGACGAAGTCGCAGAGACTCACCCTGGTGCTTCCCGGATGGTCGTGGGCCGGCGCGCCGTACAGCTGCTTGCCGGATCTCGCGCTCGGCCCTCGGGGCGAGGCGGTCATAACGAGCGACGTTGTTCCGACGCTGTGGAGGATCGATCCCGAAACGCTCGCGGTAAGCGTCCACCCGCTCGCGCTCGAGACGGACGCGGATAAGGACGTGGGCTTTTCCGGGATCGTCTATTCGTCCGAGCAAGGCGCCTTCTTCGGCGTCAGCGGCACGCACGGAACCCTGTGGATGATCGATCGCTCCCTCACCCGGGCGCAAGAGATCCCGCTGTCCGCTCCAGTCAGGCAGGCGTGTCGCATCGGGATGGCGGCGCGCATGGTGAGACAGGACAGCGGGCGGCTGTGCGTCCGCGCGCCGCACAAGGATTGGACGATCGACTTGGTGCCTGGTCAGCGCGCCGCCCGCGTGCGTGAAGCACCGTGCAGAGACCTGCCGTGGCAGCTGAGCCAACTTTCGCTGAAAGGAGAATGACGTGCGACATCAATCACGGCCGACGTCTGTTAGGGCCCGAGCAATTGGCGGGTATTGATGTGATGTTCAAGAAAGGAGAAGACCATGAAACGACTCACTCTGGTTGTTACTTTTGTAGCGTTGTTCCAAGTGGTGGGCTACTCGTCCGCTCAGCAAACAGTCGAACGGAAGGGCGTAGCATCGGCAGTCAAGCTCGGGGAAGCGAATTTCGGCTTTCTGAGCGAACTCAACGGCAAGTACAAGCTGGTCGCTACCCAGACAACCCTCGAACCGGGCGGATACGTAGGCGAGCACCAGCACGTTGGCCCCGGGATTCGATATGTCGCGGCCGGTGAATGGACCTTTGTTCAGGGAGGCAAGACAACGACCTACAAGACAGGCGAGTATTTTTATGAAGCGGGGAACATAACCAATAGCGCCTCCAACAAAGGGAGTTCGCCTGCGGTCCTTATCACCTTCGAAATACTACCTGTGGACTGGAAGGGCGGTTCGGCGGTGCCACCGAAATCTAAATGAAAGAGCACAACACTTTCGTCCCTTCCAGAACTCGGCCCTAACCCTCGCTTCCACCGGTCGCGCCCGAGCTTGCTCGGGCGCGCCGGTGAAGCGAGGCGGAGGCCGCTTTGCGGCCGCTAAACTTGGAGAACAGCGCCGTGAACATATCCACCACACCCGCCGCGCTGCGGCAATCCCTGCGCAACGGCCAACCCCCGCTCGTCATCGACGTGCGCAAGAGCGCGACGTTTCGCGCCGCGCCTGAACTGATCCGCGGGGCGTTACGCCGCGATCCCTTGCGTGTCGCCGAATGGGCGAAAACGCTGCCCGCCGCCTCTAGCGTGGTCGTGTACTGCGTACACGGCCGCGAAGTGAGCCAAGGCGTCGCCCAAGCGGTCGGCGCGGCCGGCATCCGCGCCGCGTATCTGGAGGGCGGAATCGAGGGCTGGCGCGAGATCGCCGGCGAACTCGCGCGCAAACCCGCCGGCGCCTCGTCGCGCTGGGTGACGCGCGAGCGCCCGAAGGTCGATCGCATCGCCTGCCCGTGGCTGATCCGACGCTTCATCGACCCGGAGGCGGAATTCCTGTATGTCCCGCCGAAGGAGGTGCTGCGGGTGGCCGCCGAGCGCGACGCTGTGCCCTACGACATCCCCGACGTTGAGTTCTCGCACGCGGGCGAGCTGTGTAGCTTCGACGCTTTCTTGCGCTTCTATCGCCTTGGCGATCCAGCGCTTGCGGAACTCGCCGTAATCGTGCGCGGCGCTGACACCAACCGCCTAGACCTCGCGCCGCAGGCGGCAGGGCTGGCCGCGCTATCGCTCGGCCTGTCGCGCATTTTCAAGGACGATTTCGCCATGCTCGAGTGCGGCATGACGATGTATGACGCCCTTTACACCTGGTGCAAGGAAGGCAAGGAAGAAGTGCACACTTGGAATCCCGATGCCTACCGCTGAGCCGGCATGAGCGCGAGCGCCGCATCCCAGGCCCCGGCGCGCGTGCCGTTCGCCGAGGCGTTCCGCTTCTGGCTCAAGCTCGGCTTCGTCAGCTTCGGCGGGCCGACCGGCCAGATCGCGATCATGCACCAGGAGCTGGTCGAGCGCCGGCGCTGGATCTCCGAAGGGCGGTTCCTGCACGCGCTCAACTACTGCATGGTGCTGCCCGGCCCCGAGGCGACGCAACTCGCCGCGTATATCGGCTGGTTGATGCACCGTACCTGGGGCGGGATCGTCGCGGGGACGCTGTTCTTCCTGCCATCGGCATTCATCCTGGCTGCGCTCTCATGGATCTACCTCGCCTACGGCGAGGTGCCGCTCGTCGCCGGGATCTTCTACGGCATCAAGCCGGCGGTGGTGGCGATCGTGCTCGCTGCGGCGTATCGGATCGGCACACGCGCGCTGAGGAACGCCTGGCTGTGGGCGATCGCGGCCGCCGCGTTCGTCGCGATCTTCGCCCTCGAGGTGCCCTTTCCCGCGATCGTCGTCGCGGCGGGCCTGATCGGCTACCTCGGCGGGCGTTTTGCGCCGGAAAAATTCAGCGCGGCCGGGACGCACGCCGCCTCACGAGCGAGCTACGGGCCTGCCCTGATCGACGATGGCACGCCGACGCCCGCCTACGCGCTCTTCTCGTGGCGCAGGCTGTGGGCGTACGCGGGCGCGGGAATCGCCATCTGGGCCGTCGCGCTCGGCGCGCTCGCGGCGGCGTCCGGCTGGGAAGGCCCGCTCACGCAGATGGGCTGGTTTTTCACCAAGGCGGCGCTGCTCACCTTCGGCGGCGCCTACGCGGTGCTGCCCTACGTGTACCAGGGCGCAGTCGAGCACTACGGCTGGCTGAGCGCCGCGCAGATGATCGACGGCCTGGCGCTGGGCGAGACCACACCCGGTCCGCTCATCATGGTGGTGGCGTTCGTCGGCTTCGTCGGCGCCTGGACCAAGGAGATCTTCGGCGTGGATTCGCTCGCGCTCGCCGGCGCGGCGGGGGCGGCGGTGGCGACTTTCTTTACCTTCCTGCCCTCGTTCGTCTTCATCTTCTGCGGCGCGCCGTTCATCGAGACCACGCACGGCAACCTGAAGTTCACCGCGCCGCTCGCCGGGATCACCGCGGCGGTGGTCGGCGTAGTGGTCAACCTGGCGCTGTTCTTCGCGTGGCACGTGCTCTGGCCGCAGGGGTTTTCCGGCCGCTTCGAGTGGCCGTCCGCTCTGATCGGGGTGGTGGCGTTCGTCGCGTTGTTCCGCTTCAAGGCGCAGATCATCCCGACGGTCGCGGCCTGCGCGCTGGCCGGCCTTGTTGTCACCTTCGTCGCGAAAATTCTTTCGTGACCGACTCCAGAGGAGAAACCGCATGGCAGCCTACGTGATCGCCGAGATCGAGGTTCACGCGCCTGGTACGACTCGCCCGAGTACTCGGCCGCGCGCGCGATCCGCGAGAAAGCCGCCCGAGGGAAGCTGATTCTTGTCGAAGGCGTCTAGGAAATAAGAAGGGGCGCCTCGCGGCGCCCCCTCCTCCCACCTCCGGAATCCTGCTGCCGCTACTTCTTCTTCGCCGGCATCTTCGCCGGCATCGGCTTCGCGTCCATCGCGATGCCCTTGTTCTTCTTGTAGTTGGCGACCACGCGGTCGCGCGCCTTGTCGAGCAGCTCGGCGTCCTTCGCTTTCGCGGCGCCCGCCTTGTCGGCGTCGGCCTTCTTCTCGGCGTCCGTCTTCGCCGGCGGCGCCGGCAGCTTCGCGTGCGTTGCCGCGAGCCCGCCGATCAGCAGGCCGCCGAGAATTGCCATCGCGATGCGTTTCATGATTTCTCCCTGATTCGCGGCGCACCTGCCGGGACGGCGCCGCCCGATGCGGCGGCCTTGCCCGACTTGACCTCGTTGTACCAGAGCTCGTGGTGCTCCTTGGCCCAGCTCTCGTCCACGGAGCCGGAGCGCATCGCCTGGTATGCCCCCTCGACGCCGATCGTGCCCATGTAGATGTGGCCTAGCGAGACGGCGATGTAGATGAGCGACGCCGAGGCGTGCCACACCCACGCTTCCTGCATCGTGGCGCGCGTCTGGTCGAAATTGGGGAACAGCAGGATCACGCCGGTGTAGCTGACGATCACGCTCAGCACCACGACGCAGATCCAGAACCAGCCCTTCTCGCCGGCGTTGAAGCGCCCCGAGGGGGTATGCTCGCCACGCGCGTACATCGCCCACGCCTTGGCGAACCACGAGAAGTCGTACGCCTTGAGCAGGTTGTCGCGCACGAACATGACGACGAACACGATCGTCGCGACGATGAAGAACGGCCCGACGAAGTTGTGCAGGTTCTTGGCGAGCGCGCTGAGCCAGCCGAACAGCGTGTAGCCGATGATCGGCAGCAGCACGTACTTGCCGAAGAGCATGACGAGGCCGCTCAGGCCGAGCACGACGAAGCTGATCCCCATGCACCAGTGCACCACCTGCTCGGCGGTGCTGAAGCGGTGGACCATGCGCCCCGTCGGCTTGTCGTGCGGCTTGATCGGTCCCTTCGCAAAGTAGTACGCCGCGATGAGCAGCCCGATGATCACCACGAGCCAGCCGCCATAGAACGTCACCGGGCCGTTGCGGATCTGGCGCCAGGTCTGGCCCGCGGACTGGACCAGGACATTGGTTTCGCGCCCGGGAATGCTGGTGTAGTACTCGGCGGCCTCCTTGCGCACCTGGCCCCATACCGGAGCGTTGTTGCCCGGCTGCCGCTCGGCCTGCTCGCGTTGTTTCAGGATCGGATCTCCGGCCGGAGCCTGCGCCTGCGCCACGCCGGCTGCGAGCAGGAATACGAGCGCCGCGCACAGCCCGAATAGCTTGGACATGACCTTTCCTCCTTCCAGCGCCCGGGGGCTAGTGGCCGACCCGCTTGTACTCGTGCTGCGCGAGCTGGCGGTTCTTGATCTGCTCTTCCCAGCCGGTGCGGTCGCCCTTCTTCCACGTGCCGCCGCGGTGCTCGGCCGCGAGCGGCTCGTTGTCCCAGGGACGGGTGTCCGGCTTGCCCTGGTATTTGCCCTGCTTGTAGACGACCACCTGCGTGGATTCGCCGCAACCCGCGATCCCGAGCACCGCGGCGGCGGCAAGCGCCGCGCCGATCCATTTCATGGTTGTCATGACTTCCCTCCTGTCGCCGGCGGCTGCGCGCCCGGTTTGCCCGGTCCGTACGCTGTGCCCCAGCCCCAGACTTCCGAACCCTTGCCGCGCCGCACCACGCGGTCGCGATAGATGTCGGCGATCACGTCGCCGTCGCCGCCGAGCAGCGCCTTGGTCGAGCACATCTCGGCGCAGGCCGGCAGCTTGCCCTCGGCAAGGCGGTTTCTGCCGTACTTCCTGAACTCCGCATCCGAGCGGTCGGGTTCGGGTCCGCCGGCGCAGAACGTGCACTTGTCCATCTTGCCGCGCAGGCCGAAGGCGCCCGCCTGCGGGAACTGCGGCGCGCCGAACGGGCAGGCGTAGAAGCAGTAGCCGCAGCCGATGCACAGGTCCTTGTCGTGCAGCACCACCCCGTCGTCGGTGCGATAGAACACATCCACCGGGCACACCGCCATGCACGGCGCGTCCGAGCAATGCATGCACGCGACCGAGATCGACTTCTCCGCGCCGACGATGCCGTCGTTGATGGTGACCACGCGGCGGCGGTTCACGCCCCAGGGCACCTCGTTCTCCTGCTTGCAGGCGGTGACGCAGCCGTTGCACTCGATGCAGCGCTCGGCATCGACCAGGAATTTCATTCTCGCCATGGCTGTCTCCTTGTCGTTATCGCCTGCTTATGCCGTGAACCTGGCCACCTGGCACAGCGTGGTCTTGGTTTCCTGCATCATGGTCACCCGGTCGTAGCCGTAGGTGGTCGCAGTGTTGACCGCCTCGCCGCGCACAATGGGCGCCGCGCCCTCGGGGTAGTAGGGCAGTATGTCCTCGCCCTGCCACCAGCCCGAGAAGTGGAACGGGATGAACACCGTGTCGGGCCCGACGCGCTCGGTAACGAGCGCCTTCACCTTGAGCTTCGCGCCGGAAGGCGTGCTCACCCACACGAACTCGCCGTTGCGGATGCTGCGGTCGGCGGCCGCCTTCGGGTTGATCTCGACGAAGTTGTCCTGCATCAGCTCGGCGAGCCACGGGTTGGAGCGCGTTTCCTCCCCGCCGCCCCGGTACTCGACCAGGCGACCGCTCGTGAGGACCAGCGGGTATTTCTCGTGCGCCTTGTCGGCCACGGCCTTCTGCTGCACCGATTTGAACAGCGTCGGCAGGCGCCAGAGCACCTTGACGTCGTCGTGCGTCGGGTACTTCGCCACCATGTCCGGGCGCGGCGAGTACAGCGGCTCGCGGTGCAGCGGGATGCCGTCGGGGAAGTTCCACACGATGGCGCGCGCCTTGGCGTTGCCGAACGCGCTGCAGCCGTGCTTCATCGCCACGCGCTGGATGCCCCCCGAAAGGTCGTTGGTCCAGAGCTTGCCCTCGGCCTCTTTTTTCTCTTCCTCGGTCAGCTCGTCCCACCAGCCGAGCTTCTTCAGCAGCACGTGATCGAACTGCGGATAGCCGGTGGTGATGTCGCTGCCCTTCGAGTACACGCCGTCCTCGGCAAGCAGGTTGACGCCGTCCTTCTCCACGCCGAACAGCGCCCGGAAGGTATGGCCGCCGTCCATCGAGTGCTTGGAGGTGTCGTACAGGTTCGGCGTCCCGGGGTGCTTGATCGCGGCGGTGCCGTAGCAAGGCCACGGCAGGCCGAAGTAGTCGCCGGTGAGGTCGTAGCCGGTCTTCGCATCCTTGCCGCCGCGCGCGCGTAGCGTCTTCACGTCGAAGACGTGCATGTTCCTCATGTGCGCCTGCAGCCGCTCTGGCGACTGGCCGGTGTAGCCGATGGTCCACGCGCCGCGGTTGACTTCGCGCAGCACGTCCTCGACGTCGGGCTCGTCCATCCCGCCCTTGCCCTTGACCAGTCGGATGTTCGGTTTGCCGTCGCCTTTCTGGCCGATGAGCTCCTTGGCGAACCCGAGCTTCTGCGCGAGCTGGTACATGATCATGTGGTCGGTGCGCGCCTCGAACACCGGCTCGATCACGCGCTCGCGCCACTGGATCGAGCGGTTCGACGCGGTCGCCGAGCCCGAGCTTTCGAACTGCGTGCCGGCCGGCAGCAGGTAGGCGCCGTCCTTGCGGACCTTCGCGAACATCGCCGCGCTCGCGGACGGATACGGATCGATCACGACCATCAGGTCAAGCTTCTCCATCGCCTTGAGCATGTCGAGACCGCGAGTCTGCGAATTGGGCGCGTGGCCCCAGTAGACGAGCGCGCGCAGGTTCGGGCCCTGGTCGATCGCCTCGTTCTTCTCCGTCACGCCGTCGATCCAGCGCGACACCGTGGTGCCGGGCTTGCCCATCATGCCGGGCGCGAAGCGCTCCTGCAGCCATTTCAGGTCGACGTTCCACACCCGCGACCAGTGCGCCCATGCGCCGGGGACCGCGACCGGGTAGTAGCCCGGCAGCGTATCGGGATTGGGGCCGATGTCGGTCGCGCCCTGCACGTTGTCGTGGCCGCGGTAGATGTTGCAGCCGCCGCCCGAGCGCCCGACGTTGCCGAGCGCGAGCATCAGGATGTTCGACGCACGCACGATGGCGTTTGCATTGGTGTGCTGCGTCTGGCCCATGGCCCAGATGATGAAGCCGGGCCGGTTCTCGGCGAGCGTCTTGGCGATCGCGAACACCTCGGCTTCCGGCGTGCCGGTGGCCTCGGTCACCTTGTCCGGAGTCCATTTCGCCATCACCTCTTCGCGCACCTTGTCCATGCCGTAGACGCGGGTGCGGATGTACTCCTTGTCCTCCCAGCCATTCTTGAACACGTGGTACAGGATGCCGAACAGCAGCGGGATGTCGGTGCCGGAGCGGAAGCGCACGTACATATCGGCCCTCGCCGCGGTGCGCGTGAAGCGCGGGTCGGCGACGATCACCTTGCAGCCGTTCTCCTTGGCGTGCAGCGTATGCAGCATCGAGACGGGGTGGGCTTCCGCCGCGTTCGAGCCGAGGAACAGCAGGCTCTTCGAGTTCTGCTCGTCGTTGTAGGAATTCGTCATCGCGCCGTAGCCCCAGGTCTGGGCCACGCCGGCGACCGTGGTCGAGTGGCAGATGCGCGCCTGGTGGTCGCAATTGTTCGATCCCCACAGCGACACCCACTTGCGCAGCAGGTAGGTCTGCTCGTTGCCGTGCTTGGACGAGCCCACGACGAACAGCGCGTCGGGACCGCCTTTTTCCTTGTCGTTGCGGATCTCGAGCAGCTTCTTCGAGATCTCGTCGTAAGCCTGGTCCCACGAGATGCGCTTCCACTTGCCGCCCTCGAGCTTCACCGGGTACTTGAGGCGGTGTGAATCCTGCGTCATGCCCTGCTCGCGCACCGCTGCGCCCTTGGCGCAGTGCGCGCCGAGGCTGATCGGCGAATCGAACACCGGCTCCTGGCGCACCCACACCCCGTTCACCACCACCGCGTCGATCGCGCAGCCGACCGAGCAGTTCGTGCACACGGTGCGCTTGACCTCGGTCTTGCCCGCGGCCTTGTCCTGCGCCTCGGCGCTGCCGATCATGCTGAACGGCAATTGCGAAGCCGCGGCGCCCGCGCCGAGCGTCACGCCCGAGCGCCTGAGGAAGGTGCGGCGATCCATCGTCTTGGCGAGGACGCCGGAGAGGCCGCGCGCGAGGCGCGATTGCGGGACGGCAGCCGTGGCTTTTCTGGTCAGCAGCATGGCGGGCCTCCTCAGACCTTCGTGGTGCGGTAGTAGTTGTTGACGTGCTCGCTCGCGTGGTAGCCGCGAGTCGAGCGCTGGTCCTTCTTGTCTGGAATCTGCGACGTGGGCGAGTTCTTCGCCACGATGGCCGCGGCGGTCGCCGCACCACCGGCGCCAACGGTCAACAGGAAATTACGGCGGGACAGACGCGTGCTGCGCTCGCTCATGGCTGCCTCCTTATTCGATCGCCCCAACCGAGCCACGGCCGGGCGATTTCTAATTTCTAATTATCTACATTGCCCACTGTACGGCTGGCGAACGATTCTAGAGCATTTCAAATGCAGAGTGTTCAACTTCCAGAAAGCTCATTGCGAAGCTTGCGACTGCACGGTAGAAGACCGTTTTCTCGTTGCGGGCTATTGCGCTGCACAACGGCTCGGCGGCCGGCCAGACCCAGCGCTCGAAAAACCTTTTTTGCTCCGCGAGATCCGCACCTTTGGTGGCGATGAGGTGCCGCATCGTGTCGCACAGCGCGGCGATATGGTCCTCCGGTTCGGTCGCTTCGCTGCGGCGCGCAAGCGCCAGCTCCGCGAGCTCTCCGCGCAACTCGGCGAGCGGGGCCTCGCTCGAGTACCGGATCGTGTAGGCCGAGGTGTACAGCGTCACCGGCGCCTTGCCGGTGCCGACGAACGCGGATTCGTACTCCTCGCGCACCGGCTCCGGGTCGGCCGCCGCCGCCGCGTGCGCCAGGTCCCGCCACGCCAGCGCGACCCCGCCCTGCTCCGCGTCGATCTCGTCGGCCGAGGCGATCGTCTCGAGCAGCGCGGCATCCGGCGGCGCGTAGAACAGGCGCGCGAGCAGCGCGTAGAAATTGGCGCGTGCCGCCTCCGGCTCGGGCAGCCTCGGCACGAACTGCAGCGGCGCCGCTTCGCTCATTTCCTGCCGGTGTAGTCGAAGATGCTGGCCTCGGACTTGTTCTCCATCATGTCCACCAGGCGGCAATCGCCGCACATCCGCAAGCGCCTGAGCTCCGCTTCGCCCGCGAACATCGAGTGGCCCCCGAGCCTGGCGAGCATGTTGTCCACCACTTTCCTGGACCCGAACGGCTTGCCGCAGCGCACGCAGTTGAACGGCTCCGCCTCGTTCAGCGTCGCCGCCTCCTTCGCCCGCGCGCCGAGCAGCAGCCGCGGCGCGAGCTCGATCGCGTCCTCCGGGCAGGTGTTGGCGCAGATGCCGCACTGAACGCAGTTGCGCTCGATGAACCTCAGCTGCAGGGCGTCCGCAGCGTCCAGCAGCGCCGACTCGGGACAAGCGCCGATGCACGCCTTGCACAGCGTGCAGGTCTCCTTGTTGATCTTGAGCGTCCCGAAGGGCGCGCCCGCCGCGAGCGCGATCTCCTCCCGCGGTTGAGCCGCCTCCTTCGCCAGATGCTCGATCGCGAAATCGAGCGAGGTGCGCTTTTCCGCGGACAGGTTGAACGTCGCGGGCCGCGCCACGGAATGCGCCGGCGCGAGCTGCCACAACTCGCGCTCGATATTCCCGGAATCGAGCAGGGAAAAATGCGCCCCCTCGTAGCCGAGCGCGTGCAGGATCTGCTGCGCGTAGCCCATCTGCCGCTCGAGCGCCCGCGCGTAGCCCTCGTCGAGCTTGTCGGTCGAGAGCACGCGCACCTGGCTCGCGCCGTAGGCGATCGCGCCCAGAAGCAGGTCGATGCCGACCGACGCGACATGGAAGCACTCGAGCGGGATGACGCGCGCGGGCAGGCCGCGTCCCCGCCGGGCGAGCGCGAGCACGGCGGCGCGGCCCTCCTGCGCGTCATGGATCAGGATGCAGGCATCCTTTCCGCCCGCCTCGCGGTAGGTCGCGAGCAGCGTCTTCAGGCGCATGCCCAGATCGGGCACGCGCGGGTATACGTGACTCATCGCGCCGGAGGGGCAGACGGTGGCGCAGCCGCCGCAGCCGGCGCACAGGTGCGGCTCCACCTTCACGTGATCGCCGTCGGCGCGGATCGCGCCGGTCGAGCACACATCCAGGCACAGGTTGCAGCCCGGCTGTCCCGAGCGGCTGTGCGCGCAGATCTTCTCGCGGTAATGGAAGAAGCGCGGCTTCTCGAACTCGCCGACGAGCGCGCTGAGCTGCTGCGCCGCGAGCGCCTGCTCGAGCGGATCGTCGCCCGGCGCCAGATAGCCCTGGGGCGGCTGGTGCGATTTCAGCAGCGGCTCGCGCGAAAGGTCGAGCACCAGGTCGAAAGTTTCCTTGCGTGCCGCGTCGGAGCGCCCGAAATCCACCGCGCCGATCGCGCCGCAGGCCTTGACGCACTCGCGGTGCGCCTTGCATTTCGCCATGTCGATCTGGTAGGTGAAATCGATCGCGTTCTCGGGGCACGCGCGCACGCAGGCGTTGCAGCGGGTGCAAAGCTCGAGGTCGATCGGGTTCTCCTGCCGCCACTCCACCTCGAACGCGCCGAGCCATCCCGAGACCTTCGCCACCTTGCCCGACCACACCGGATACCTGTGCTCGGCGGGCAGCTCGCCCGTGTCCGAGCGCGTGATCAGCACGCTCACCTCGAGCTGGCCCGCCAGCCGCTCCGCCCAGTCGAGCGCGGCGCCGGAGGGTCCGATCACGAGCAGCTGCCCGCCCGACTTGAATTCCACCGCCGGCACCGGATCGGGCTCGGGCAGCGCCGCCATCGCGACCAGCGCGGCGATCTTGGGCAGCGCCTGCGCGCCCTCGGTGCCCCAGCCCGCGTGCTCGCGCACGTTGACGAACCTGAGGTTGGCGCGCGAGCCCGCGGCCTCGGCGAGCTCGCCGAAGAGCGGAGCCTCCTGGGTGCACGCGACGATCACGTCCGCTTCGCCGAGCGCGGCCTGGAACGCGCCGGCGTCCTTCCTGCACAGCTCGGTGTGGACCGTGAGCGGCTCGCCCGACTTGAGCGCCGCGGCGAGCGCCTTCCCGTCCAACGGGAGGGTGCGGTTGCAGCTGCAGACCTTAAGCGTCTTGCCTTCCAGCGCCATCGCTCTCCTTCGGCTTCTCGTCGGCCGCGGCCGGCTCCTTCTTCTGCTCTTCTTCGGCCGGCTTTTCGCGCTCCGGAAAAAGCACGCTGCGCGCGTGGTTGAGCGTCGCCAGCATTTCCTCGGAGATCGGCTCGCCGCCGGTCCAGTCGCCCGAGTACGCCTCGAACGGGTCGGCGACGTTGAAGTGCGGATCGGCGAACAGCTTCTTCAGCGCCGCGCGGCGCAGCGCGTCCCCGACCTTGGGTTGCATGAACGGGGAAAAGTCCGCCTCGGGCGTCAGCTCGTCGACGGGCGGCAGCGCCGGCGGGGCGTCGTCGGGTTTCTTCTCGGCCGGCGGCGCGGCCTTTTCCTGCGCCTCGTCCCGCTTCAGCCGCGACCAGCGCGCAAGGAACGCTTCCTCGTCCTGCGCCATGGCTACACGCGGTCCTTCGGGTGCATGAACGAGCGCGGCTTGATGCGCTTCCTCGGCTCCGGCCGGTAGTTCGCCTCCACGTATTCGCCGACCCAGGCGAAGATCTCGGGCGGCATCGCCACGCCGTCGACCGAGTGGCCGCCGTCGAGCCAGCGCCCCGCCTCGTCGTAGCTCACCGTGACCTCGAGCGGCACGCCGCGCTCGCCGTCCATGCGCCACAGCACCATCACGCGCGGGTCGCGCGCCGAAACGTTGAGGTAATAGCCCTCAGCCTCGACCCTGTGCAACAGCAGCTTGAACCCCGGGTGGAGCCACTGCTCGACGCCCGCCTCCTCGACGAGCAGCCGCGGCTCGCCGCCGCCCTCGTAGCCGAGCAGCACGCTCCAGGGTTCCCACACGTAGTCCGCCCAGCGGCTGTTCGCCGGACGGCGCTGCATCACCACGGCGATCGGGAAGCCCGATTTCTCCATCCCGCGCACTATACTATGATGGTTTTCCGCGCAGAAACATCATGGTGATGAAGGTCATTCCGATCCGGTCCGGCCGGGCGCCCGTCCCGCCCTACGACGGCGGCCCGCTCGCCGACACGCTCGAGCGGCCGTTGCGCGACCTGCGCATCTCGGTCACCGACCGGTGCAATTTCCGCTGCGTGTACTGTATGCCGCGCGAGGTGTTCGACTCGAGCTACCGGTTCCTGGCACATGGCGAGATCCTCAGCTTCGAGGAAATCGCCCGGCTGGCGCGCATTTTCGTCGGCATGGGGGTGAAGAAGATCCGCCTCACCGGCGGCGAGCCGCTGGTGCGGCGCGATTTGCCGCGGCTGGTGGGGATGCTCGCCGAGCTCGGGGCGGATCTCGCGCTGACGACCAACGGCTCGACCCTGGTGAAGCACGCGGGCGCGCTGGCGCAGGCCGGCTTGAAGCGCATCACCGTGAGCCTGGATTCGCTCGACGACGCGATCTTCCGCGCCATGAACGATGTCGATTTCCCGGTGGCGAAAGTGATCGAAGGAATCGAGGCCGCTGCGGCAGCCGGGCTCGCGCCGGTCAAGATCAACATGGTGGTGAAGCGCGGCACCAACGACCGCGACGTCCTGCCGATGGCCGAGCGCTGGCGCGGCTCCGGGCACATCGTGCGCTTCATCGAGTACATGGACGTGGGCAGCACCAACGGCTGGCGCATGGACGAGGTGGTGCCCTCGGCCGAGGTGGTGCGCCGCATCGCCGAGCGCTTTCCGCTCGAGCCGATCGATGCGAGCTATGCGGGCGAGGTGGCCGGACGCTGGCGCTACCGGGACGGCGCGGGCGAGATCGGCGTCATCTCCTCGGTGACGCAGGCGTTCTGCCGCAGCTGCAACCGCCTGCGGCTCTCGACCGAGGGGCAGCTCTTCACCTGCCTGTTCGCCCAATCGGGCCACGACCTCAAGTCGCTGCTGCGCGAGGGCGCCTCCGACGACGGGATCCGCGCCGAGATCGCGGCGGTGTGGCGCGCGCGCGGCGACCGCTATTCCGAGATCCGCACTTCCGAGACCGCGCGCATGCCGAAAGTGGAGATGTCGTACATTGGCGGCTGAGCACCATCGCCCGCAACTCACCGACGCGGCGAAGCCCGCCACGTTCGAAGTCGAGGCCTACAACGAGCGCGGCGAGATGGTGCCGACCGCGATCGCGGGAGAGCACCCCCTCACCCTCTACCTCGACAAGCGCGAGCTGGTCACGCTGATGACCCTCGGCCATGCGCCTGAGGCGCTGGCGATCGGCTACCTGAGAAACCAGCGCCTGGTGGGCTCGATCGAGGAGATCGCCGCGGTGCAGGTGGACTGGGAGACGGAATCCTGCGCCGTCACCACGCGCAGGGGCGTGAAGGGCCTGAAGGCGAAGATGGCCAAGCGCACCGTGACCAGCGGCTGCGGCCAGGGCACGATGTTCGGCAACCTGATGGAGGAGATCGACCGGGTGCGGCTGCGCGACGACGTGCGGCTCGCCGACGCGCAACTCTTCGATCTCGTAGAGAAGGTGCGCAGGCACGAGACCATCTACAAGCAGTCGGGCGCGGTGCACGGCTGCGCGCTCGCGCGCACCGCGGGCCCCGACTCGGCCGAGATCATGATGTTCGTCGAGGACGTCGGCCGGCACAACGCGGTGGACGCGATCGCCGGCTGCATGTGGCTCGACGCGATCGACGGCTCGGACAAGATCTTCTACACCACCGGGCGCCTCACCTCCGAGATGGTGATCAAGTGCGCGCAGATGCGCATCCCGTTCCTCGTCTCGCGCTCGGGCCTCACGCACATGGGCCACGCGATCGCGCAGAAAGCCGGCATCACCATGCTCGGCCGCGCGAGCGGCCGGCACTACCTCTGCTTCACCGGGAAAGAGCGCCTGGCGAGGACGCTGCCGCAGCCGACGGCGATGGCTTGATGTCTTGCCTCCCTGAGGTCGGATAGCTATCATTGGTAGCTATCAACTTGCAGGAGCGCCGCCGCCATGGACACCGCCAAGCTCTTCACCACCGGCCGCAGCCAGGCCGTGCGCTTGCCCAAGGAGTACCGCTTCGAAGGCGACTCGGTGCTGATCAAGCGCGTCGGCCGCGCGGTGGTCCTCCTGCCGCGCACCGCGTCGTGGGATGCTCTCTTCGAGGCGCTCGGTCAGTTCGAGCCCGGCCTGCGGCTGGTGCGCGAGCAGCCGGCGCGAGCAGAGCGCCGGCGCGCCCTGCGGCGATGAAATACCTGCTCGATACCGACACCTGCATTTACCTCATCAACGAGCGGCCCAAGGGCGTGCTCGGGCGATTCCGCCGCCACGAGGTGGGGGACATCGGAGTCTCCACGGTGACCGTGTCCGAGCTTGCCTACGGCGTCGCGAAGACCGGGTCGGCACGCAACCGCGCTGCGCTCGACGCGTTCCTGCTGCCGCTCGAGATAGCCGCCTACGGCCTTGCCGCCGCCCTGCGTTACGGTGACGTGCGGGCGGACCTCGCGAAGCGCGGCCGCCCGATCGGCCCGCTCGACACCATGATCGCGGCGCACGCTCTGAGCCTCGGTGTGACGCTGGTGACCAACAACGAAAGGGAATTCGGGCGCGTGAAGGGGCTGACGGTCGAGAACTGGGTCTGACAACGGCATGAGCGACGTTTCGGGCATTGTGCTCGCCGGAGGTCTGGGCCGGCGCATGGGCGGCGTGGACAAAGGCCTGCAGGTGCTGCGCGGCAGGCCGATGATCGCCTGGGTGCTGGAGCGCCTCGAGCCGCAGGTGAGCGAGGTCCTGATCAACGCGAACCAGAACCTCGACACCTACGCCAAGTTCGGCCGTCGCGTAGTGAGCGACGAGGTCGGTGGCTATGCCGGACCGCTCGCCGGGCTGCACGCCGGGCTGAGGGCGGCGAGCCACCCGCTCGCCGTCACCGTTCCCTGCGACTCGCCCTTCCTGCCCGAGGACCTGGTTTCCCGCCTGAAAGGCCATCTGGGTTCCAACGACCTTGCGGTGGCGAAAACCGGAGATCAGCCGCACCCGGTGTTCGCGCTGATGAAGCGCGACGTGCGTGGGAATCTGGAATCCTTCCTCGCCGCAGGCGGAAGGAAGATCGATGCCTGGTACGCATCGCTCAAGGTGGTCGAAGTGAAATTCGACGACGAGGCCGAGGCGTTCCGTAACATCAACACGATCGAGGAGCTGAAAGGCGCATGAGCGGCATCGCGCAGACCGTCAGCTGCCTCGACGGCTACGATCCCGACGCCTTGCGCGTGGACAAGGCGCGCGAGGCGATCCGCGCGTGCCTCGCGCCGGTGACCCGGACCGAGCGCGTGCCCGTGCGGCAGGCGCTCGGGCGCGTGCTCGCCGAGGACATCGTCCCGGCGATCGACGTGCCGGCGCACGACAACTCGGCGATGGACGGCTACGCGGTGCGCTCGCAGGATCTGGGCGAAAAGGAAACCGCGCTGAAGGAGATCGGAGCCGCGTTCGCCGGCCGCAAGTTCGCAGGGCGCGTCGGCGCAGGCGAATGCGTGCGCGTGATGACCGGCGCGGTGATGCCCGAAGGCGCCGACGCGGTCGTCATCCAGGAAGTCGTGAGAAAGGACGGCGACCGGATCGTCGTGCCGCCGGGGCAGAAGGCGAAGCAGAACGTGCGCTACGCGGGCGAAGACCTCAAGGCGGGCGCGCCGGTGCTGAACGCGGGGCGGCCCGTGCGGCCCGCCGAGCTGGGGCTCCTCGCCTCGCTCGGCCTCGGCGAGGTGAGCGTGAAAAGAAAGCTGCGCGTCGCGTTCTTCTCCACCGGCGACGAGCTCGCCTCGGTCGGCTCGGCGCTCAAGGAGGGCGAGGTCTACGACTCCAACCGCTACACGCTGCACGGCATGCTCGCGCGCCTCGGCGTCGAGATCGACGATCTCGGCGTGGTGCGCGACGATCCGGCGGCGCTCGAGGCCGCTTTCCGCAAGGCCGCGGCGAGCTCCGATGCGATCGTCACCACCGGCGGCGTCTCGGTGGGCGAGGCGGATTTCACCAGGAGCCTCATGGCGAAGCTCGGCGAGGTGCTGTTCTGGAGGATCGCGATGCGCCCGGGCCGGCCGATGGCGTTCGGGCGGATCGGCGGCGCGTTTCTTTTCGGGCTGCCCGGGAACCCCGTCGCCGTGATGGTCACGTTCTACCAGTTCGTGCGCGACGCCCTGCTTCACCTCTCCGGGCGTACCGACGATTACGCGCTGCCGCTCTTGAAGGTCCCGGCGTCGGTCCCGCTCAGGAAAGTGCCCGGGCGAACGGAGTATCAGCGCGGGATCCTTTTCCTCGACGGCGGCGAGTGGAAAGTGAAGGCCACCGGCCAGCAGGGCTCGGGCGTGCTGCGCTCGATGTCCGAGGCGAACTGCTTCATCGTTCTGGAGCACGAGCGCGGCAGGGTGGAGGCGGGAGAGCTCGTCGGCGTGCAGCTCATGGACGGACTCGCATAGGGAAGAGCGGCCGGCGGTCGCGCACCGCCCGGTAGGCAATCAGGAACGCGGCGGCGTTCCACGACTGCCCCGGCACGCCCCGCGGCTTGAACGTGCGCCCATGCAGCCACTCGTTGAACGCCCAGCCGCCGAGCGCGTTGGCGCGCGCGAGCTTGGCCAGCTCGCGCCCCGCCTTTTCGCGCTCGCCCGCCTGCGCGAGCGCCGCGACCCAGAACCCGCCCACGAACGGCCAGACTCCGCCGTTGTGGTACTGCCAGGCGAAGTTCTGGCGGTGGCGCGACATGTAGGGGCGCCACAGCGGGCCGGTCTCGAGGATCGGGTCGCACACCACGCGCACCGGGTAAGGCTCGTTCACGCGTGCGCGCTCCAGCGCGCGCAGGATGCGCCCCGCCGCCGCCCCCTCGGCGAGCCCGCAGAGGATCGCCAGCAGGTTCCCGAACACGTCGCCCTCGTCGCCCCAGAACGAGAAGTTGACGAAGCTCAGGTACAGGTCGCGGTTCTTCGCCCGCTTGCGCGCGGAGTGCGAGAGCAGCCGCGCGCGCCGGTAGTCGGACAGCCCGGTGGAGAACGGATGAAACAGGTGTCCGAAGTTACGCCGGGTGTCCTCGACTCGCCGGAGGCGGTACAAGCGCTTCACGAGGTACCACAGCGAGTTCGTGTAGAGCACGAACCCCGAGCGCGGCATGATGTCGGCCCAGTCGCTCGCCTCGTTCTGCTGGAGGAGAAAGAAGCGCTGGTGCTCCTGGGCTTGCAGCCATCGGATCGCGCGTTCGACTTGCGCGGCAAACCTCCCCTTCAGGCGCAGGGCCGCGACGGCGATCAGCCACCACAGCGTCGCGTCGATGCAGCCGAGGTACCAGAAATCGGCCTCACCGCGCCGCGGATCGACGAACTTGGGGATCTGGCCGTTCGGCGCCTGGTGCGCGGCGAGCGTGGCGAGGCCCTTCGGCGCGGCGGCGGCAAGCGCGGCGTCGCCCGAGAGCGCCATGCCGATGGCGCAGATCGCGCTATCGCGGCCGAAGATCGCGGCGTAGCCGCGCGCGCGGGCGCGCGGGCCCGGGTGCGCCGCCAGGATCCCCTGCGGCGTGAGGTTCCCGGCGAGCAGCCGCAGCGCGCGGACGCGGCATTCCTCGACGAGCACCTCTTCGGCCGCCGGCAACACGCTCATCGAGGAGGGATCAACGTGGCCAAACGCCCGAGCAGAAGCTCGACCTCGTCGGTGTTCCTGAGGACGTAGGAAGCCGCCGTGGCGCGCGGCCGTTCCTGCACGGCAATGCCGATGCCGTGCGTCCCGAGCGCGCGGAAGGCGTCCTCGTCGGTCTCGTCGTCGCCGATGTAGATCGCCGCCGACTCGCTGCCCAGCCCCAGGGCCTGAAGCAGCCAGCGCAGCGCAGCGCCCTTGTCCCATGCGATGTCGGGCAGAAGCTCGCAGACCATCTTGCCCGGCATCTTGCGCAGCGACGGGTGCGCGCCCAGCGTGCGATCGACCGCAGCGTGCACGGCCGGCACGCGCTCCGGGTGCACTTGCCGGTAATGCGCCGCGATCGAGAACCGCTTGCGCTCGACGAGCGCGCCGTCGATCGCACCGAGCGAGCGGCGGAGCATCCGCTCCGCCGCGTCGAGCTCGAGCAAGGTGGCGAGCGGGAGCGGCGGCGCCGCGCGGGCGCCGCGCGGCGCGGCGATGTCGAAGCCGTGGCTGCCGGCGTAGCAGATCCCCTCCACCGCAACACGGCGCTCGAGGTCGGGCAGATCGCGCCCGCTGATGACGGCCACGGTGGCGCGCGCCGCCAGAGCGCGCAGTGTGCCGCGCATCGATTCGGCGAGCTCGGCCAGCTGCGGACGCTCGACGATCGGCGTCAGCGTGCCGTCGTAGTCGAGGAACAAGCCGAGCGGCCGGCCCGCGATCGCGGAGAAAATCGAATCCAGGCGCTCCAGGGCAGATAGAGGCGCCGCCTGCGTGCCGCTCGCGGTCATGGGGCGCATTTTCGCATCCGCGCCGTGCGGCTTTGTGGCGCCTCGCGGCCTATGCTAAATTGCGGGCTCCACTGCGGCCGCGCGCCGCATCCAAAGCTCGCTGGCGGACCTCGCAGCGAGGCAAGGTGCTGACCGAGCACGACGTCTATCTCTTCCGGGAGGGGAGCCACGGGCGGCTGTACGAGCGCCTGGGGTGCCGGCTCGCGCCCGCCGAAGGCGGCGCGCAGTTCGCCGTCTGGGCGCCCAATGCTCGCGCGGTATCGGTGATCGGCGACTGGAACGGATGGGCACCGGACCGCGACGTGCTGTCGCCGAGACCCGACGGCAGCGGAATCTGGGAAGGCCGCGCCCGCGGGGTCGAGCGCGGACAAGCCTACAAGTACCGCATCGAGTCGCGATTCGGCGGGCACGCCGCCGACAAGGCGGATCCCTTCGCCTGCTTCGCCGAGGTGCCGCCCGCCACGGGCTCGCGGCTCTGGACGCTCGAGTACGAATGGAACGACGCGCAATGGATGGCGACGCGGCGCGCCAGGAACGCGCTCGACGCGCCCATCTCGATCTACGAAGTGCACCTCGGCTCCTGGCGGCGCAGCAACGGCGCGTTCCTCGGCTACCGCGAGCTGGCGCGCGAGCTGGCCGGCTGCGTGCGCGATCTGGGGTTCACGCACGTCGAGCTGCTCCCGGTCACCGAGCATCCCTTCTACGGCTCGTGGGGCTACCAGACCACGGGCTATTTCGCTCCCAGCGCGCGCTACGGCACGCCGCAGGATTTCATGTACCTGGTCGATCACCTGCACCAGAACGGCATCGGCGTGATCCTCGACTGGGTGCCGTCGCACTTCCCGACGGACGGCCACGGCCTCGCGTTCTTCGACGGCACTTACCTCTTCGAGCACTCCGACCCGAAGCAGGGCCTCCATCCGGAGTGGAATTCGAGCATCTTCAACTACGGGCGCAACGAGGTGCGCGCGTTCCTGCTCTCCTCCGCCCTGTACTGGCTCGACAAGTACCACGTGGACGGCCTGCGCGTCGATGCCGTCGCTTCCATGCTTTACCTCGATTACGCGCGCAAGGAAGGCGAGTGGGTGCCGAACGCGTACGGCGGCAAGGAGAACCTCGAGGCGATCGCTTTCCTGCGCATGTTGAACGAGGCGGTCTACCGCGATCACCCCGACTGCGTCACCATCGCCGAGGAATCCACCGCCTGGCCGATGGTGTCGCGACCGACTTACCTCGGCGGCCTCGGCTTCGGCATGAAGTGGAACATGGGCTGGATGCACGACACGCTCGCATACATGAAGCAGGACCCGATCCACCGCAAGTACCACCACGACCAGCTCACGTTCTCGCTCATCTACGCGTTCCACGAGAACTTCGTGCTGCCGCTCTCGCACGACGAGGTGGTGCACGGCAAGGGCTCGCTCGTCGGCAAAATGCCGGGCGACAGCTGGCAGCAGTTCGCCGGCCTGAGGGCGCTGTACGGCTACATGTGGGCCCACCCCGGGAAGAAGCTCCTTTTCATGGGGGGCGAGTTCGGCCAGCGCCGCGAATGGGGCCACGACGGCGAGCTGGAATGGCGGGCGAGCGCCCTGCCGGAGCACCACGGGCTCAGGCGCTGGGTGGCCGATTTGAATCGCACCTACCGGGCGCAGCCGGCGCTGTGGCAGGTGGACTTCGCGCAGCAAGGCTTCGAGTGGGTGGATTGCAGCGATGCCGAGAACAGCGTGATCTCGTTCCTGCGCAAGCCGCGCGACGGCGGCGCGGCCGTGCTCGTGGCGTGCAACTTCACGCCGCTGCCGCGCCCGAATTACGTCCTCGGCGTGCCCGCGGGCGGCTTCTGGCGCGAGATCCTGAACAGCGACGCGCGCGATTACGGCGGCGCGGGCTGGGGCAATCTCGGCGGCGTGGAAGCGTCGCCGATCGGCGCGCACGGCCGGCCGTTCTCGTTGAGCCTCACGCTGCCGCCGCTCGCCACCATCCTCCTGAAGCACGAGCCGCATGGCTGAGGCGCGCCCCGGGACGCCGGCCGACGGCCGCGTGCGCGCGGTGATCGACGCGGTGCGCCCGTGCGTGGACCGCGGGCGCTTCGCGGTAAAGCGGATCACCGGGGACGCGGTGGAAGTCGAGGCCGACTGCTTCGCCGACGGCCACGACGCGCTGCGCGCGGTGCTGCTATGGCGGCCGGAAGCCGAGAGCGCGTGGCGCGAAGTCGAGATGACCTCGCCCGGCAACGACCGCTGGACGGCGAGCTTCGTCGCCGGCCCGCCGGGGCGCTACCGCTACACCGTGGTCGCGTGGGTGGACCATTTCCTCAGCTGGCGACGCGGGCTGGCGCGCCGCGAGGATCCCGAAGACCTGCGCGTCGCGGCGCTTGCCGGTGCCGAGCTCGTGATGCGGGCCGCGGCGCGCGCCGCCGGCGAAGACCGGGAACGGCTGTCGGATTGGGCGGCGAGACTGCGCCGGGAACACGATGCTCGCGCCTTGAAAGACCTCGGGCTGGACGAAGCGCTCGGCGCGATCGCCGCGCGCTACCCCGATCGCGGCCTCGCCGCGGCCTGGCCGCTCGAGATGCCGCTGGTGGTGGACCGCGAGCGGGCACGCTTCAGCACCTGGTACGAGTTGTTTCCGCGCGGCGCCTCGACCGAGCCTGCGCGCCACGGCACGCTGCGCGACGTCGAGGCGCGGCTCGAATACGTCGCCGGAATGGGCTTCGACGTCGTCTACCTCGCGCCGATCCACCCGATCGGGCGCACCCAGCGCAAGGGCCGCAACAACGCGCTCGCCGCGGCCGATGGCGACCTCGGCAGCCCCTGGGCGATCGGCACGGCCGAGGGCGGGCACAAGGCGCTTCATCCCGCGCTCGGCACGCTGCAAGACTTTCGCCGCCTGCTGGCGAAAGCGCAGCAGCTCGGGCTCGAAATCGCGCTCGACCTCGCCTACCAGTGCTCGCCCGACCATCCCTACGTGAAGGAGCACCCGCCGTGGTTCCGCAGGCGGCCCGACGGCTCGGTGCAATACGCCGAGAACCCGCCGAAGAAATACCAGGACATCTACCCCTTCGATTTCGAGACCGAGGACTGGCGCGGCCTGTGGGAAGAGCTGAAGAGCGTGCTCGATTTCTGGATCGGCGAGGGCGTCGGGATCTTCCGCGTCGACAACCCGCACACCAAGGCGTTCGCGTTCTGGGAATGGCTGATCGGCGAGGTGAAGCGCGAGCACCCGGAGGTGATCTTCCTCTCCGAGGCGTTCACGCGGCCGAAGCCGATGCACCGCCTCGCCAAGCTCGGCTTCACCCAGTCCTACACCTATTTCGCCTGGCGCAATACCAAGCACGAGCTCACCGAGTACTTCAGCGAGCTGGCGCACGGGCCGGGGCGCGAGTACTTCCGCTCCAATGTCTGGCCGAACACGCCGGACATCCTCACCGAGGCGCTGCAGTTCGGCGGCCGCCCCATGTTCATGGCGCGGCTCGCGCTCGCGGCGACGCTCGCCGCGAGCTACGGCATCTACGGCCCCGCCTACGAGCTGATGGAGGCGGCGCCGCGCGAGCCGGGCAGCGAGGAGTACCTCGACTCGGAGAAATACCAGTTGCGCCACTGGGACCTCGAGCGCCCCGGCAGCCTGCGCGCGTTCGCTGCGCTCCTGAACCGCATCCGGCGCGAGAATGCCGCCTTGCAGTCGGACTGGAGCCTGCGCTTTTTTGCCACGGACAACGACAGCCTGCTCTGCTACGCGAAAACGACCCCCGCGCGCGACAATGCGATCGTCGTCGTGGTGAACCTCGACCCCCACAACGCGCATTCGGGCTGGATCGAGCTCGACCTGCGCACGCTCGGCGTCGAAGAGGGCTCGCAGTACCAGATGCACGACCTGCTCTCCGGCGCGCGCTTCCTGTGGCAGGGCGCGCGCAACTTCGTGCGCCTGGACCCGGCGCGCGCGCCCGCGCACATCTTCCGGCTGCGCCGGCGCGTGCGGCGCGAGCAGGACTTCGACTACTTCCTGTGAGCGCCCGCGTGGACGCGCCCGCCGCCCGGCCGCTCGAGGCCGCCCCGCAGCCTGAGCTGCCGGGCGCCGCCGCGGAGCCGCTCTGGTACAAGGACGCGGTCGTCTACCAGCTGCACGTCAAGGCGTTCTTCGACTCGAACGCCGACGGGGTGGGCGACTTCCGCGGCCTTACCTCGAAGCTCGACTACATCCAGGAGCTGGGCGTGAACGTGGTGTGGCTGCTGCCGTTCTATCCCTCGCCGATGAAGGACGACGGCTACGACGTCGCCGACTACCACAACGTGCACCCCCAGTACGGCACACGCGCGGACTTCCGCCAGTTCGTGCGCGAGGCGCACCGGCGCGGCCTCAGGGTGATCACCGAGCTGGTGGTCAACCACACCTCCGACCAGCATCCCTGGTTCCAGGCGGCCCGCCGGGCCCCCGCCGGGTCGTCCAAGCGCGATTTCTACGTCTGGAGCGACACCGACAGGAAGTACGCCGGCACGCGCATCATCTTCACCGACAGCGAGCCCTCGAACTGGACCTGGGACCCGGTGGCGAAGGCCTACTACTGGCACCGCTTCTTCAGCCACCAGCCCGACCTCAATTTCGACAACCCGACGGTGCTCAAGGCGGTGTTCCGCGCCATGCGCTCCTGGCTCGAGATGGGCGTGGACGGCTTCCGCCTGGACGCGATCCCGTACCTGTGCGAGCGCGACGGCACCTCGAACGAGAACCTCCCCGAGACGCACGCGGTGATCAAGCGCATCCGCGCCCTGCTCGACGGGCGCTACGGCGACCGCATGCTGCTCGCGGAGGCCAACCAGTGGCCCGAGGACGTGCGCGAGTACTTCGGCGACGGCGACGAGTGCCACATGGCGTTCCACTTCCCGCTGATGCCGCGCATGTACATGGCGATCGCGCAGGAGGACCGCCACCCGGTGGTCGAGATCCTGCAGCAGACGCCCGACATCCCGGAAAGCTGCCAGTGGGCGATCTTCCTGCGCAACCACGACGAGCTGACGCTCGAGATGGTGACCAGCAAGGAGCGCGACTACATGTACCGCATGTACGCCGCGGACGCGCGCGCGCGCGTCAACCTCGGCATCCGGCGGCGCCTCGCGCCGCTGCTGGAGAACGACGCCGACCGCATCAAGCTGATGAAGAGCCTGCTGCTGTCGATGCCCGGCTCGCCGATCCTCTATTACGGCGACGAGATCGGCATGGGCGACAACATCTACCTCGGTGACCGCAACGCCGTGAGAACGCCGATGCAGTGGAGCCCGGACCGCAACGCGGGCTTCTCGCGCGCCGACCCGCAGCGCCTGTACATGCCGCCGATCATGGACGCGGTGTACGGCTACGAGGCGGTCAACGTCGAGGCGCAGGCGCGCGACGCCAGCTCGCTCCTGTCGTGGATGAAGCGCATGCTCGGGATCCGCAAGTCGAGCCGCGCGTTCGGGCGCGGCCGGCTGGAGCTCCTGCGCCCCGGCAACCGCAAGGTTCTCGCCTACCTGCGCGAGCACGGCGAGGAGGCGGTCCTGTGCGTCGCCAACCTCGCACGCTCGGCGCAGCCGGTCGAGCTGGACCTCAAGCGCTTTCGCGGCCGCGTGCCGGTGGAGCTGCTCGGCCGCACCGCCTTCCCGCCGGTGGGCGAGTTGCCTTACCTGCTCACGCTGCCCGCGTACGGCTTCTACTGGTTCAGGCTCGCGACCGACGTCGAAGTGCCGCACTGGCACGAGGATCGCCCGCTGCGCGAGGACATGCCGGTCCTGGTGCTGTTCGACGGCTGGACGAGCTTCTTCCGCGACCAGGTGGTGCCGTGGCGCATCGGCATGGCGGAGAAGCTGCGCATCCGGCTCGAAGAGGAGGTGCTGCCGGGCTACCTCAGGGTGCAGCGCTGGTACGCGGCGAAGGGCGAGGCGCTGAAGCGCGTGCGTCTGGAGGACCACGCGATCTGGAAGGCCGGGAACGCGAGCTGGCTGATCGCTCTCGCGAGCGTCGAGGGCACGGCGCAGCCGGCGACCTACTTCGCGCCGCTCGCGCTCGCGTGGGAGGACGGCGACGAGGAGCTGGCGCGGGCGCTCGGGCCGACGCTCGCCCGCGTGCGCCAGCAGGCGAACGTCGGCACGATCGCCGACGCGCTCGCCGACCAGGCCTTCTGCCGGCAGGTCGTGAGAGCGATCGGCGCGGGCCTGGAGGTCGCGACCGCCCGTGGCAAGCTGCGCTTCGCGCCGACGCGCGCCTACGCCGAGATCGCCGGCGAGGACGCGGACAGGCTCCCCGTCGGCCGCATGCAGAGCCAGAGCTCGAACACCGTGGTGACGCTCGGCGAGCGGCTGTTCCTCAAATGCTTCCGCAGGCTGCGCGCGGGCCTGAACCCGGAACTGGAGATCGGCCGCCATCTCACCGACGTTGCGCGCTTCCCGAATTGCGTGCCGCTCGCCGGCGTGCTGGAGCACGTCGCCGCCGACGGGACGCCGACCACGCTCGCGCTGCTCCAGGCGTACGTGCCGAACCAGGGGGACGGCTGGAGCACCACGCTGGCCTATCTGGAGCGCTTCCTCGAAGGCCGCCGCACCGCCGCGGATGCGCCTCCCCCAGACGCGCACGCGGGCTACCTGTCGCTCGTGCACACGCTGGGAACGCGCACGGCCGAGCTGCACGCCGCGCTCGCGCGGGGCGCCGGCGAACCCGCCTTCGAGCCCGAGCCGGTCGCGCCGAAGGACATCGAGGTGTGGAAGAAGCGCGCGCGCGCCGAGGCCGAGGAGTCGCTCGCACTGCTCGAGCGCGGCGCCGAGTCGCTCGCCGGGCCGGCGCGCGAGCTCGCCGCGAAGCTGCTCGCCGCGCGCCGCGCGCTGCTCGCGCGCATCGACGCCTGCGCGCCGCCGCGCGGCCCGGCGTTCAAGGCCCGGCATCATGGCGACTATCATCTCGGCCAGGTGCTGGTGAGCAGGAACGACTTCGTGATCATCGATTTCGAGGGCGAGCCGTCGCGCCCGCTCGCCGAGTGCCGCGAGAAGCATTCGCCGCTGCGCGACGTAGCCGGCATGCTGCGCTCGTTCGCCTACGCCAGGTGGACGGCGATCGCGCGCGCCGTCGAGGCCGACCCCGGATTCGAGAAGCAGGCGGGCGCGCTCGCGGCCTGGGAGGCCGACGCGCGCCGCGATTTCCTCGCGGCGTACGATCAGAGCGCGCGCGCCGCCGGCCTGTACGCCTCGCTCGAGGACGCGCGCGGATTGCTCGAGCTCTTCGAGCTGGAGAAGGCGCTCTACGAGCTGCGCTACGAGTTGAACAACCGGCCGGCATGGGCCCACGTACCGCTGCGGGGCCTGCTTGCGCTGCTGGGAGAGGAGTGAACCATGGACCGCTTCGAATTGCTGCTGGAGCCCGTCACCGCTTTCCTGCGACAGGTCGGGGAGTTCCTGCCCAGGCTCGCGCTCGCCCTCGGGGTGCTGATCGCCGGGTGGCTCATCGCCAAGGCGGTGAGGTTCGCGATCGAGAAGGGCCTGCGCGCGATCAATTTCCACGTGCTCGCCGAGCGCGCCGGAATGGACGGGTTCCTGCGCCAGGGGGGCATCCACGCGGACACGACCGCGATCTTCGGCCTCTTGTTCTACTGGCTGGTGATCCTGGCGGCGCTGGTCATCGCGTTCAACAGCCTGGGCCTCACTTTCATCACCGACCTGCTCGGCAAGGTGGTGCTGTTCGTGCCCAAGGTGATGGTGGCGCTGCTGATCCTCGCCTTCGGGGCCTATTTCGCGCTGTTCATCGGCCAGACGGCCACCACGTACTGCAGGAACGTGGGCATCCAGGACGCGGATTTCCTCGGCAGGATCGCCCGCTACGCGATCCTCGCCTTCGTGGTGCTGATCGCGCTCGACCAGGTGAACGTCGCGAGCGACATCGTGCGGCTGACCTTCCTCATCGTGCTCGCCGGCGTGGTGCTCGCGCTCGCGCTCGCCTTCGGCCTGGGCGGCCAGCGCTGGGCCGCCGAGCTGCTCGAGCGCTGGTTCCCGCGGCGCGACCGGGACGCATGATCCTCGCGGGGGACATCGGCGGCACCAAGTCGCTGCTCGCGCTGTTCGCGGGCGAGGCGCGCGCGCCGCTGTTCGAGAAGCGCCTCGCTTCGCGCGAGTGCGCCGATTTCGAGGCGCTGGTGGCGCGCTTCCTCGAGGAGGCGCACGCCGCGCTCGGCGCGGCGCCGCGGCCCGAGGCGGCGTGCTTCGGCGTCGCCGGCCCCGCCGAGGAAGCTCGCGCGCGCCTGACCCACCTGCCGTGGACCCTGGAGGCCGCATCGATATGCCGGCGCTTCGGGATGGCGCAGGTTCGGCTCATGAACGATTTCGCCGCCGCGGCCTGGGGCATCGACGCGCTCGAGCCCGCGGATGTGGAGACGCTTCAGGCGGGCGAGCCGCTCGCAGGCGCGCCGCGCGTCGTGCTCGGCGCCGGCACCGGCCTCGGCGTCGCCTACGCCTTCTTCGACGGCGAGCGTTACGTCCCGGTGGCGGGCGAGGGCGGGCATGCCGCCTTCGCTCCCTCGAACGCGCAGCAGGCCGCGCTGTGGCGCAATCTGTACGCGCACCACGGCCGCGTCGAGATGGAGCACGTCCTGTCCGGTCCCGGCCTCGCGCGCATCCACGAGTTCCTCGGCGGCACGCCCTGCGCGCCCGAGGCGGTCTCGGGCGAGGCGCTCGATCTGTTCATCGCCTGCTACGGCGCGGCCGCGGGCGATCACGCGCTCAACGTGCTCGCACGCGGCGGCGTGTACGTCGCCGGGGGCATCGCGCTGCGCATCCTGCCGCGCCTTGCCGCGGGCGGCTTCGTCGCGTCTTTCAACGACAAGGGCGCGTTCTCGGAGCACGCGCGCCGCATGCCGGTGCGCGCGGTGAGGAGCGAGCGCCTCGGCCTGCTCGGCGCGGCGCACGCCCTCCTGCGGGCATGAGCGGCCAGGGACCCATCAGCGTCGTCTGGCCGGGCCGCTCCTACCCGCGCGGCGCGACCTGGGACGGCGAGGGCGTGAACTTCGCGCTCTTTTCCGAGCACGCCGAAGGAGTCGAGCTGTGCGTCTTCGACCCCGGCGGGCGGCGCGAGGTGCAGCGCATCGAGCTCAAGGAGCGGACCGACGATGTCTGGCACTGCTATCTTCCGGAGGCGCGTCCAGGCCTGATCTACGGCTACCGCGTGCACGGGCCCTACAAGCCCGAGGACGGGCACCGCTTCAATCCCAACAAGCTGCTGCTCGACCCGTACGCGAAAAGCATCGTCGGCGCGCCGCGCTGGAGCGATGCGCTCTACGGCTACACGGTCGGCAGCAAGCGCGAAGACCTGTCCTTCGACCGGCGCGACAGCGCCCCCGGCATGCCGCGCTGCAAGGTGATCGACCCCGCGTTCACCTGGGGCGAAGACCGGCGCCCCGACATTCCCTGGCACGAGATGGTGATCTACGAGGCGCACGTGCGCGGCCTCACCGCGCAGCACCCGGAGGTGCCGCCGCCGCTGCGCGGCACCTACGCGGGGCTCGCCTGCGCGCCGGTGATCGATCACCTCAGGCGCCTCGGCGTGACCAGCGTCGAGCTGATGCCGGTGCACGCGATCGCCGACGAACGGCGCCTGATCGGCCGCGGCTTGCGCAACTACTGGGGCTACAACTCGATCGGCTACTTCGCTCCCGAGGGCCGCTACTGCGCCTCGGGCAAGGTGAACGAGCTCAAGACCATGGTGAAGACGCTGCACTCGGCGGGCATCGAGGTGATCCTGGACGTGGTCTACAACCACACTGCCGAGGGCGACCAGCTCGGCCCGACGCTGTGCTTCCGCGGCATCGACAACGCCTCCTACTACCGGCTCAAGCCCGACAACCGCCGCTACTACGTCGATTTCACCGGCTGCGGCAACACGCTCAACATCGTGCATCCGCGCGTGCTGCAGCTCATGATGGATTCGCTGCGCTACTGGGCGACCGAGATGCACGTCGACGGGTTCCGGTTCGACCTCGCGTCCGCCCTCGCGCGCGAGCTGCACGAGGTGGACCGGCTGGGCGCCTTCTTCGACATCATCCGCCAGGACCCGGTGCTGAACCGGGTGAAGCTCATCGCCGAGCCCTGGGACCTCGGCCAGGGCGGCTACCAGGTGGGCGGCTTCCCGGCCGGCTGGGCCGAGTGGAACGACAAGTACCGCGACACGATGCGCGCCTACTGGAAGGGCGACGGCGGGCTGATCGGGGAATTCGCCAAGCGCCTCACCGGCTCGAGCGACCTGTACAACCGCTCCGGCCGCCGCCCTTACGCGAGCATCAATTTCATCACCGCGCACGACGGCTTTACGGTCGCCGACCTCGTCTCCTACAACGACAAGCACAACGAGGCGAACGGCGAGGAAAACCGCGACGGGCACAACAACAACCTGTCGTGGAACTGCGGCGCCGAGGGCCCCACCGACGACCCGGCGATCGGCGCCCTGCGAGCGCGCCAGAGCCGCAACTTCCTCGCCACGCTGATGCTCTCGCAGGGCGTGCCGATGCTGCTCGCGGGCGACGAGCTCGGGCATACGCAACGCGGCAACAACAACGCCTACTGCCAGGACAACGAGCTGTCGTGGCTCGACTGGACCCTGGACGAGGCGCGCAGGCAGCTGCTGGAGTTCGCGCGCCGCGTGATCGCGCTGCGCCGCGCGCACCCGGCGTTCCGGCGGCGCGACTTCTTCCAGGGGCGGCCGCTGTCCGGCGGCGGCGCCAAGGACATCCTGTGGCTGAAGCCGGACGGCGCCGAGATGACCGCCGAGGAATGGGAGCGCGAGCACGCGCGCTGCCTCGGCGTGTACCTGTCAGGCGCCGGGCTCGCTGAGGTGGACCGCTACGGGCGCCCGGTGCGCGACGACGATTTCCTGCTGCTGTTCAACGCCCACCACGAGGACATCGCGTTCGTCCTGCCCGCGCTCGCGGGCGAGCCGTGGAGCGCTCTCATCGACACCGCGCTCGAGCCGGCGGCCCCCGATCCCCGGCGCCTCGCCGGCGGCGAGACCTACGCGCTGCGCGGGCGCTCGCTCGCGCTGCTCTCGCGCGCGGCGCCGCAGGGCACGTGAGGCGCGCGCATGCGATGCCCTTCGGCGCCGAGGCTCGGCGCGGCGGCGCGACGCGCTTCCGCCTGTGGGCGCCGGCGCGATCGAGCGTGGAGATCGAGCTCGACGCGCCGGGCGCGCGGCCCAGGCGCCTTGCGATGAGCGCGATCGCCGGGGGCTGGCACGAGCTCGAGGCGCCAGACGCCTCTGCGGGGACGCGCTACCGCTTCCTGCTCGGCGACGGGATGGCGGTGCCCGATCCCGCCTCGCGCCGCAACCCGCAGGACGTGCACGGTCCGAGCGAGGTCGTCGATCCGCTCGCCTACGAATGGCGCGACGCCGCCTGGCGCGGGCGGCCCTGGGAGGAGGCGGTGATTTACGAGCTGCACGTCGGGGCCTTTACTCGCGAAGGCACGTTCGCCGCGGCGCGCGCGCGGCTGCCCGAGCTCGCCGAGCTCGGCGTCACCGCGGTGGAGCTCATGCCCGTGGCCGACTTTCCCGGCGGGCGCAACTGGGGTTACGACGGCGTGCTGCCGTTCGCGCCCGACGCGAGCTACGGCCCACCGGAGGAGCTGAAAGCGCTGGTGGACGAGGCGCACCGGCTGGGGCTGATGGTGCTGCTCGACGCGGTCTACAACCATTTCGGACCGGAGGGCAACTACCTGCACGCGTACTGCCCGCAGTTCTTCAATCCGCGGCGCCACACGCCCTGGGGCGCGGCGATCAACTTCGACGGCGCCGGCTCGCGCACGGTGCGCGAGTTCTTCGTGCACAACGCGCTCTATTGGGTCGAGGAGTACCGAATGGACGGGCTGCGCCTCGATGCGGTGCACGCGATCCGCGACGCCTCGGACCCGCACATCGTGTGCGAGATCGCCGAAGCGCTGCGCGAGGGGCCTGGGCGCGAGCGCCACGTGCATCTCGTGATCGAGAACGACCGCAACGAGGCGCGCTATCTCGGCCGCTGCGCGACGGCGCAGTGGAACGACGACGTGCACCACGCGCTGCACGTGCTCGCCACGGGCGAGCGCGACGGCTACTACGCCGACTACGCCGAAGCACCGCTCGATCGCCTCGGACGCGCGCTCGCCGAGGGCTTCGCCTTCCAGGGCGAGCCTTCCGCGTACCGCGGGGGCAGGCCGCGCGGCGAGCCGAGCGGCCACCTGCCGCCGCAGGCGTTCGTTTCCTTCCTGCAGACCCACGACCAGGTGGGCAACCGCGCGGCGGGCGAACGCATCGATGCGCTCGCCGACGAGAAGCCGGTGCGCGCGGCGCTCGCCTGCGTGCTGCTCTCTCCGCAGGTGCCCATGCTCTTCATGGGCGAGGAGTACGCCGCCTCGAGCCCGTTCCAGTTCTTCTGCGATTTCGCGCCGGAGCTCGCCGCGGCGGTGGCGCAGGGCCGGCGCGAGGAGTTCGCCCGCTTCTCGGCGTTCGGAAGCGCGCCCGCGCGCATCCCCGATCCCGGCGACCCCGAGACGTTCGCGCGCTCGAAGCTCGACTGGTCCGAGCGCGAGGCACCGCGACACCGGGAGCGGCTCGCGCTGGTGAAGGAGCTTCTCGCCGTGCGTCGCGCGCAGCTCGTGCCGCGCCTCGCCGGCACGCGCGGCGCCGGCTATGCGATCGAGAACGGAATGCTGCGAGTCGAATGGCGGTTGGGCGACGGGACGGGCTGGCGGCTGCTCGCCAATTTCTCGCGCGAGGAGAAATCACCGCCCGCGCTGCCGGGAGAATCGGTCTTCTCGCTCGGAGCGCCGTTCGCTTCGGGCAGCGTACAGGTGTCTCTGGAGCGTGCGCGTGCCTGAGACGCGCGAGCAGCTCGAGCGGCGCTGCGAGCGCGCCGGCATCGAGACGGCGTATCACGACATCTGGGGCAAACGGCGCGAAGTGCCGGAGGCGAGCCTCGCGGCGCTGCTGCGCGAGCTGGGCGCGGACGGCGCAGCGCAGGAGCCGGCGCGCGAGGCCGTTCCCCCGGTCGTCGCGATCGCCGCCGGTGCGGCGCCCTGGCGCGTGGCGCTCGCGGCCGCACCGGGCGAGCGGCTGCGCTGGAGGATCGAATGCGAGGACGGCGCCGTGCACGAAGGCGAGGCGGCCGCGGGACCGCTCGAGCTCGCGCTGCGGCTGCCGCGCGGCTATCACCGGCTCCGGGTGGAATCCGCGCAAGGCGCGCTCGGCGAGGCGCTCGTCGTCGCCGCGCCGACGCGCTGCTGGCGCCCGGAGGCGTTCGAGGGCGCCGCGCGCACCTGGGGACCGTCGCTCCAGCTTTACTCGCTCCGCTCGGTCCGCAACTGGGGCATGGGCGACTTCGGCGACCTCGCGCGCGCGCTCGAGCTGTTCGCGCCGCTCGGCGCGGGCATCGTCGGCCTGAACCCGCTGCACGCGCTCTTTGCGCACGACCCGGCGCACGCGAGCCCCTACGCCCCGTCGTCGCGCCTCGCGCTCAACGTGCTCTACCTGGACGTCGAGGCGATCGTCGATTTCGGGGAGTGCGAGGAGGCGCAGCATCTGGTGCGCGCGCCCGAGTTCCAGGCGCGCCTTGCGCGCCTGCGCGAGGCGCCGCTGGTGGACTACCCGGGCGTCGCGGCGGCGAAATTCGAGGTGCTCGAGCGCCTGTACGCGCACTTCCGCGCTCGCCACCTCCAGGCGCCGCAGCCCGGCCGCCGCGCGCTCGAGTTCCACGATTTCCAGGCCGCCGGCGGCGAGATGCTGCGCCGCCACGCGCTCCACGAGGCCCTGCGCGAGCATTTCGCTCGCGCCTGGCAGGACTGGCCGGATCCCTACCGCGACCCTGCGCGCGAGGAGGTGGCGCGCTTTGCGAGCGAGCATGCCGAGCGGGTCGAGTACTACCAATACCTGCAATGGCAGGCCGAGCTGCAGCTGGCGCGGGTGGCGCACCGCTGCAAGGCTCTCGGGCTCGCGGTCGGCCTGTATCTCGACCTCGCGGTGTCGGTGGACCGCGCCGGATCCGAGGTCTGGGCGCACCGGCGCTGCTACGCCGACCGCGCGAGTGTCGGCGCCCCTCCCGACGAATTCAACCTGAACGGGCAGGACTGGGGCCTGCCGCCGCTCAAGCCCGGCGAGCTGCGCCGCGCGCATTACGAGCCGTTCGTGCGCGCGCTGCGCGCGAACATGCGGCACGCCGGGGCGCTCAGGATCGACCACGTGATGGCGCTGATGCGGCTGTACTGGATCCCGCCCGGCGCGACGGCGAGCCAGGGCGCGTACGTGCGCTACGCGCTCGACGAGATGCTCGCGATCGTCGCGCTGGAGAGCCACCGCAACCGCTGCATGGTGATCGGCGAGGACCTCGGCACCGTGCCCGACGAGGTGCGCGCGAAGCTCGCGCAATACGGCGTGCTCTCGTACCGGCTGCTGTACTTCGAGCGCGACGCCGCGGGCGAATTCAGGCCCCCCGCCGACTACCCGCGCGAGGCGCTGGTGGCGGTGAGCACGCACGACCTGCCGACGCTCGCCGGCTGGTGGGAGGGCAGCGACTTGCGCCTGCGCCAGGAGCTGGCGCTGTTTCCGAGCGAGGCGGCGCGCGAGGCGCAGATCGTGGCGCGCGGCCAGGACCGGGTGAGGCTGCTGCTCGCGCTCGAGCGCCACAAGCTGCTGCCGTCCGGATTGCGCGCCGACGCGCCGCAGCCCGCGCTCGGCGCCGGGTTGGCGCAGGCCGTGCACGCCTACGCCGCCGCCACCCCGGCGCGCGTCATGATGGTCCAGCTCGAGGACGCGCTCGGCGTCCTCGATCAGGCGAACCTGCCCGGCACCGTGACTGGGCATCCCAACTGGCGGCGCAAGCTTCCGGCGTCCCTGGAACAGCTCGCCGACGACGCGCAGCTCGCGGGGCTCGCCGCGGCGCTGACGAAGGAACGGCCGCATCCTTCGCGTGCGGCGCGCACGGCGCCCTCGAGCGGCGCGCGTGTACCGCGCGCGACCTACCGTCTCCAGCTCGGCAGCGCGTTCACGTTCGACGACGCGGCGCGCGTCGTCCCGTATCTCGCCAGGCTCGGCGTCAGTCACCTGTACTGCTCGCCGATCCTGCGCGCGCGCGCCGGGAGCAGCCACGGCTACGACATCGTGGACCACCGCTCGATCAACCCCGAGCTCGGCGGGCGCGAGGGCTTCGAGCGTCTGGTCGAAGCCCTGCGTGCGCACGGCATGGGCCAGATCGTCGACATGGTGCCGAACCACATGGGGGTGCTCGGCGCCGACAACGCGTGGTGGATGGACGTGCTCGAGAACGGCCCGGCGTCCTCGTACGCGCATTACTTCGACATCGACTGGGTCCCGGTCAATCCCGACCTCGCCGGCAAGGTGCTGCTGCCGGTGCTCGGCGACCACTACGGCGAGGCGCTCGCGCGCGGCGAGCTTGCGCTCGGCTACGAGCACGACGCGGGGACGCTCGCGGTGCGCTTCCACGCCCACCGCTTCCCGATCGACCCGCGCGAATACCTCGCGGTCCTCGCGCGCGCCGGGGCGCTGCTTGCGGCCGGCGCGGACGCCGCCGTGCGCGCGGAGCTCTCCAGCCTCGCCGCGGCGTTCGGCCACCTGCCTTCGCGCGATGCGCCCGAGCCCGAGCGGCGCGCCGAGCGGGCGCGCGACAAGGAGCTGCACAAGCGGCGCCTGGCCGAGCTGGCGCGCCGGCATCCCGCCGCGGCGCGCGCAATCGAGGCCGCGGTCGCGGAGATCAACGCCGACGCGAGCGGCGCGCTGCACGCGCTGCTCGAGGCGCAGGCCTACCGGCTCGCGTTCTGGCGCGTCGCCTCGGACGAGATCAACTACCGGCGCTTTTTCGACATCAACGAGCTCGCCGCCCTGCGCATGGAGGACGAGGAAGCGTTCGAGGCGACCCACGCGTTCCTGCTCGGGCTCGCCGCCGAGGGAAAGATCGACGGCCTGCGCATCGACCATCCCGACGGGCTGTTCGACCCGGAGCGCTACTTCACGCGCCTGCAGGAGAGCTACGCCCGGCTCGCCGGCGCCGAGGCCGCGCCCGGCGCAGACGGCCGGCCGGCGCGGCCGCTGTACGTGGTGGCCGAGAAGATCGCCGCCGGGCACGAGCGGCTGCCCGAGAGCTGGGCGGTGCACGGCACCACCGGCTACCGCTTCGCCGCGGTGGTGAACGGGCTGTACGTGGACGGCGCCGCGCGGGCGCGCCTGGACGCGATCTGGCGCTCCTTCACCGGAGAGGACTTCGACTTCGAGGAAGCCGCGTACCGCGGCAAGCGCTCGATCATGCGCGGTGCGCTCGCTTCCGAGCTGACCGTGCTCGCCGCCGAGCTGCTGCGCATCGCGCGTGCGGACCAGCGCACGCGCGATTACACCTTCAACACCCTGCGCGAGGCGCTCGCCGAAGTCGCCGCGTCGATGCCGGTCTACCGCACCTACATCGCCGGCAGGCCCTCGGCCCAGGACCGGCGCTACGTGGACTGGGCGGTGGCGCGCGCCGCGCGCCGCAGCCGCGCCGCGGACACCACGATCTTCGGCTTCGTGCGCCGCGCGCTGCTCGGACAGGCGCCGCAGGGCGCGCCGCCGCAGCTCGGCGAGCGGATGCTGCGCTTCGCGATGAAGTTCCAGCAGTTCACCGCGCCGGTCGCCGCGAAAGGCGTCGAGGACACCGCGTTCTACGCCTACAACCGGCTCGCCTCGCTGAACGAGGTCGGCGCCGATCCGCGCGCGTTCGGCTTCCCGGTGCGCGCCTTCCACGGCGCGAGCGCCGACCGGGCGGCGCGCTGGCCGCACACCCTGCTCGCCACCTCGACGCACGACAACAAGCGCTCGGAGGACGTGCGCCAGAGGATCAACGTGCTCTCCGAGATGCCGGGGGCGTGGCGCGCCATGCTCGGACGATGGAGCGCCATGAATCGCGGCAAGGCGGCGAAGCTGGAGGACGGCGCGGCGCCTTCGCGCGGCGACGAGTACCTGCTCTACCAGACGCTGCTCGGCACGTTTCCGGCTCAGGGCGCGCGCGGCGCGGCGCTCGAGGCCTATCGCGGGCGCATCGAGGGCTACCTGCTCAAGGCGGCGCGCGAGGCGAAGCTGCGCACCAGCTGGATCAGCCCCAACGAGGGCTACGAGCGCGCGCTCGCCGCCTTCGTGCGCGCCCTGCTCGGCCGGGCGCGGCCCAACCCCTTCCTCGACGACCTGCGCGCGCAGGCCGCGACGCTCGCCTGGTTCGGCGGCCTCAACAGCCTGTCCATGGTGCTGGTGAAATTCACCTCTCCCGGAGTGCCCGACCTGTACCAGGGCAACGAGCTCATCGATCTCAGCCTGGTGGACCCGGACAACCGGCGGCCGGTGGACTACGCGCTGCGCGAGCGGCTGCTCGACGAGCTGCGCCCGCTCGACACGCGCGACCTCGCCCGCGCGGCGCGCACGCTCGCCGAATCTCCCGCCGACGGGCGCGCCAAGCTCTTCGTCACCTGGCGGCTGCTGCAGCTGCGCGCGCGCCGCACCGCGCTGATGCGCGACGGCGGCTACGCGGCGCTCGCCGCGCACGGCGCCCGCGCGGCGCACGTCCTCGGCTACGCGCGGCGCCACGGCCGCCACGTGCTGGTCGTGGCGGCGCCGCGGCTCTTCGCCAAGCTGCTCGGCGAGCCGGGACGGCTGCCGCTCGGCGAGAACATCTGGGGTGACACCGTGCTGGAGGCGCCCGGAGTGCCCGACGGCACCCGCCTCGCCAACGTCCTCACCGGAGAGGAAGTGGAAGTTTCGGAAGGACGGATCCGCATCGCGCGCGCGTTCGCGAGCTTTCCCGGCGCGGCGCTGCTGGGCGAAGCGCCGGGTTGATCGTCTGCGGTGTTGCTTTTCATCGATCTCGCGGTTTCCGGCCGTTCTTGCCGGAAACCGCGAGACATTGGGGCGTTCGCATTTACGCGAACGCCTTCGCTATTCGACAGCCTCAATGTCTCGTCATTTCCGCAAAAAGAAAAAACGCGGAAATGACGAGATCGTAGAAAGGCGAAAAACCCCTACTGCCGCGCGGAAAGCAGCCGAGCGCTGCGCGCGCGGGAGACGACGCGCCTGCGGTGCCGCATGCGCGAGGCGTCCATCAGCATCCTGCCCGCCCAGCGGTACACGTTGAACTCCTGCACCAGGTTCCTCATGCTGCGCATGCGCACGCGCTGCTCCTCGACCGGCATGCCGAGCGCGAGGTGCATCGCCGCCGCGCTCTGCTCGAGGTCGTAGGGGTTGATGATCAGCGCCTCGGCAAGCTCGCGCGCCGCGCCGGTGAACTGCGACAGGATCAGCACCCCCTGCTCGTCGTCGCGCGCGGCGACGAACTCCTTGGCGACCAGGTTCATGCCGTCGTGCAGGCTGGAGACGCAGCAGAAATCCGCGGCGCGGTACAGCTCGTAGACGCGCGCCGCGTCGTGGTGCTCGAGCCTGAGCGCGATCGGCTCGTAGCCGGGCCTGCCGAAGCGGTGGTTGATGCGCTGCGCGAGCACGCGCACCTTCGCCTCCAGGTTCTGGTACTCGTCGATCGAGGAGCGCGACGGCGCCGCCGCCTGCACGAACACGAAGCGGCCGATCCAGTGCGGCTCCAGCTCGAGCAGCCGCTCGATCGCCATGAAGCGCTCGAGGATCCCCTTGGTGTAGTCGAGCCGGTCCACGCCGATGCCGATGCGCGCCTCGGCCGGGAGGCCGAAGCGCTCGCGCACGTTCCTGCGGCAGGCCTCCACCGGCGGCTGCGCGGCGAGCGCGGCGGGCGGCCACTCGATCGAGATGGGATAGCGGCGCACCTCGGTCGGGTCGCCGCCGTAGGAGATGGTGAAGGTCTCGCGGTCCACGCGCGCCTCGAGGAAGCGGTCCACCGTGTCGAAGAAGTTGTTGCAATGGAACTGCGTGTGGAAGCCGAGGATCGAGGAGCCCAGCAGCCCGTCGAGCACCTCCTCGCGCCAGGGCAGGATGCCGAACGCCTCGGGGTTCGGCCACGGGATGTGCCAGAAGGCGATCACCGTGGCATTGGGCAGGCGCGCGTGCACCAGGCGCGGCAGCAGCGCGAAGTGATAGTCCTGCACCAGCACGATCGGGTCCTCGGTGCGCGCCTCGTCCACCACCACGTCGGCGAAGCGCCGGTTGACCGCCTGGTAATGCGCCCAGTCCTCGGCGCGGAACACCGGGCGCGCGTGCGCGATGTGGCACAGCGGCCACAGGCCCTCGTTGGCGAAGCCGAAGTAGTAGCCCTGCTCCTCCTCCTTGGAGAGCCACACCCGCCGGATGCGGTACGCGGGCCGCTCCGGCGGCACCATCACGTGGTCGTGCTTGTCCACCGTGTCGCGGTCGGCCGAGCCCGCGCCGTGCGCGATCCAGGTGCCGGAGCAGGCGCGCATCACCGGCTCGAGCGCGGTCACCAGCCCGCTCGCCGGGCGCTGGATCTCGATCACGTTGTCCTTGCGCCGCATGTGCAGGTAGGGCTCGCGGTTGGAGACGATCAGCACCTCGTCGCCTTTCAGGTCCTCGCGCAGGATGCGGCGCAGCGCCTCCGGCCCCCAGCTCGTCTGCCCCTCGTCGCGCGTGCGCCGCTCGGCCTCGAGGTCGCGCACCAGCGCCTGCAGGTCGCGCGCGATCGGGCGCAGCTCCGCGGTCACCTTGAGCCCGCCGCGCGAGCCGAGCAGCGCCTCGCCCGAGATCACGCGCTTCAGGCCCGCCACCCAGCCGCGCCAGCTGACCTCGGCGATCACCACGGTGATCAGCGCCACCACCGCGGCGATGGCGGCGAACAGATAGAAGATGTACTTCTTGGTGTCCTCGCTGCGCCGCTGCACGAAGCTCATGTCGTGCACGATCACCAGCTCGCCGAGCGCCTCGCCCTCGAAGGAGAGCGGGACCGCCGAGACGTGGATCGGCCCGTGCGCCAGCTCGACCACGCGGTTGCGCGCCGGCGGCGCGCCGCCTCCGGAGCAGCGCACGGCCTTCGGAAACGCGTAGGTCGAGTGCACCAGCACGCCGCGGCTGTCGCAATAGCCGAGCGCGAAGATGCGCTGGTCCTGCACCAGGCGGTCGAAATAGCGCTGCACCTTCTGCTTCGCGCCGGCGCGGGTCACCAGCTCCGCGAGCGGCTCCTGCACGGCGCTGGCGATCGACTCGCTGCGCGTATCGAGGTCGCGCACGAACCACTGCAGCGTCAGGCGGTCGACCAGCGGCACCACGGCGTAGGCGATGGCGGCGAGCGCGATGCCGAGCGGAAGGATGAAGCGCAGGGAAATTCGCATGGGGCGTGCCCGCCGGGAGGTCCGGCCGGGCCGGTTATTGGGATTTTAGAGCGAAAAATGAAGCACATGGTTCCGTCGCCGGGGGGCGACGGGGAGGGTCTGCTTTTGCTTCTCATCGATCTCGTGGCTTCCGGACGCTTTTGCCGGAAGCCACGAGACATTGGGGCGGTCGCGTTTACGCGAGCGCCTGCGCTATTCGACGGCCTCAATGTCTCGTCATTTCCGCAAAAGAAAAGGCGCGGAAATGACGAGATCGGAGAAAGCCCAAGAACCCCAAAAGCGAAAAACCAGTTGCTACAGCGCCATCGTGCGTGCCATCTCCAGCAACCCCGCGTCCGCAGGCCGCATGCGGCCTGCGATCTCCCCGAGCGCTGTCTGCTCGATCTCGTTGCGCACCAGGCCGACCAGCACGCCGTGCCGCCCGGCCGCAAGCGCATCGGCGGCGGCCGCGCCGAGGCGCGTGGCGAGAACGCGATCGGCGGCGCTCGGCGCGCCGCCGCGCACCACGTGCCCGAGGCGCGTCAGGCGCAGCTCGAAGCCGATCGAGTCGCGGTGCTCCTTGTAGTGCTCCATCAGCGCGTGCACGCCCCGGCGCGCGCCTTCGGCCACCACCACGATGGCGTGCGTCTTGCCGCGCCGGTACGCGGCGCGCAGGCGCTCGGCGACCTCGGGCGGCTCGATATCGCGCTCCGGGATGACGATCACCGCGGAGCGCGATATCG
>Ga0209342_10000461_pt1 | contig 47059 bp, 43 predicted proteins | sample RifCSP16_2_FD_184023 | JGI IMG/M metagenome (GOLD analysis project Ga0209342, IMG submission 184023) | Soil microbial communities from Rifle, Colorado - Rifle CSP2_sed 16_2 (SPAdes) (version 2) | ecosystem: Environmental > Terrestrial > Deep subsurface > Rock core/Sediment | place: Rifle...
GGAAATCAATCCGTCGGTGCTGCAGGACGCCCAGCTGGCCGGAAGGGATCCCGAGGGAGCCGGATGGCTCTTCCGTCTCGAACCGCAGAATCTTGACCGGGAGATCCCGAATCTTGAACCGGCTTAAACCGGTCCTGAACCCGCTGGTTTCCAGGCAATCTCTTTTGCGGCAAAAAGATGCCTGCCGGCCGGGCCCGCACCAGGACGCAGCCCCGTGAACACCGCCCGCGACTTGCGGCGGAAAAGGTTCTTCCATGCCAGCATCCGGATGTTCATCGCGCAGCCCCCGCCCCTACGATTGATTGCCGGGGAAGTAATTCTTCCCGGCTGCGATGTCGCCCTTCTGGATCACCAGGTACTGGCCTTCCACCTTGAGCGCCAGTGGACGGGGGTTGCACCCCCCCGTGATTTCCCCGATCCGTACCGAGGGGAACGCCAGCTCGCATTTGTTGCACACCATCCGGTCTCCCTCCTGGCGATACCCAAGATTTGACTGGAAGCAGCCGTCGCACGCGTCGAAGGCGACGCGATACGCGCCGTCGGAGATCTTCAGGGCGAAGTAGTAGAGCGGCCTCCCCCCCATTTCCGCCCGCAGGAAGAGCACCTTCCCCGAATCGAGCGCAGTGAGGGGAATCTTCACTGCGTCCGCGGTCTCGACGACGCCGGCCGACTTTGCGATCTCCACGGGGGATTTCTTGAAGATGCCGTCGAACCATCCGGCTTGTGCGACAGCGGTAAACCCGGCGAGGAGAAGAATCGCCGCAGCCAAAGCCCCCTTGGTTTTGCAATTCCATCGGTTCGATTGCGCCATCTTCGTGAATCCTCCCGAAAATGTGATGCTCCGTATGAAGCACTTCCCGTGCCATTGGAAGCAAAAACCAGAATTCATAACGACGACAATCCTTTGCAGGCCGAAGAAACGATCCGGGAACTGATACAACGCCTGCGGGAGAAGAATATTTTTCAACGGCGCAAAGAATAATCGCTAGATCCCCATTCACGTCTCGCGGCGGATCCCGTACTTTTCGAGACGGTAGGTCAGGACGTGCCTGGGGATACGCAGGAAGGCGGCCGTCTGGGTCATGTTCCCCTTCTTGAGCCTCAAGGCGCTCTCGATCACCTTCTTTTCCAGGTCCACGAGGGAAAGCCCATCCGCCGGAAGGGGCGGCAGGTCCCCGCCGTTGCCGATCATCGGGGCCTTTTCCGGTCGCATCCTGTCGGAAGGCGCAGGGAGGTCCTCCAGGGACACTTCATTGCCCTGGCAGAGGATCACCATTCGCTCGCAGGCGTTCTTCAGTTCTCGGACGTTGCCGGGCCAGGGGCGGCGCCTGAGTTCCTCCATGACCCGGGGCGGCACCGTGAGATCCCTGCCCTCAGTCAATTCCCTGACGAAGTGCTCGACGAGCGCGGGAATGTCCTCGGGTCGTTCCCGCAAGGGAGGCACGTGGACCTCGACCACGTTGAGGCGATAGTAGAGGTCCTCCCGGAAGGCCCCCGCCCGGATCCGGTTTTGCAGGTCCTTGTTCGTCGCGGCGACGATCCGCACGTTCACGGGAAGGGGCGCATCTCCGCCTACCGCATCCACGACCTTCTCCTGGAGAACCCTGAGGAGCTTGGCCTGGAGAGGCAGCGGGATCTCTCCGATCTCGTCGAGAAACAGCGTGCCGCCCTGCGCCTGCCGGAACCGGCCGAGCCTTTCCTTCACGGCCCCCGTGAAGGCCCCCTTGGCATGTCCGAATAGCTCGGACTCCAGGAGCTCCCCAGGGATGGCGGCGCAATTTATCGCCACGAAGGGGCCTTCGGCCCGATGGGAATGGACGTGGATCCGCCGGGCGATTACTTCCTTTCCGGTGCCGCTCTCGCCGGTGATGAGGATGCCGGCGTCGGTCTTGGACACCCTGTCGGAGATCTCGAGCAGCCGCTTCATGTCCGAGGAGGACCCGATGATCTCCCGCTCCACGCCGCTGGCCCGGATGCGAAGCATCCGCACCTCGGTGGCCAGGCGGCGCCGTTCGAGGGCCCTCTCGACCGAGAGAAGAAGCTGGTCCCGGTGGAAGGGCTTCCCGATGAAGTCGTACGCCCCTTCCTTCATCGCCTCGACCGCCGTCTCCACGTTGCCGAACGCGGTGATGACGAGCACCGGCACCTCGGGGGCCTGCGCGCGGATCCGGCGCAGCACGTCGATCCCCGAGATCCCGGGCATCTTGACGTCCGTGATGACGAGATCAAACTTCTCCGGGGAGAACAAGGAGAGTCCCTCCTGCCCGTCCGCGGCCGGGGTAAGCTCGTATCCGGCCCGGCGGAGATTGAAGAGGGCCACTTCCCGCCCCGCCTTGTCGTCATCGATGAAGAGGATCCGCCCGGCCATCCTGCCTTCCCATATCCCTCGTCGGTCGTTTCGCATGTGCCAAATCGCCGGTCGTCAAGGTCTTTTTACGCAATCGGTATGCCATGCGCGCGTCAATCGTTACGTTCAATAAAAACAATCCGTTATATGAATGGAGAGGATCGGAAGGCCGCCAGGGCGCGCAGGTCTTGCAGAATATTCTTCGACAGGTCGAGACTTTTCTGCATACGGAGCGGCTGGGGGAGCTCGTTCCCCAATCAGGAGAGGGTTACATGAGGAATGAACTCCACGCAAAGAGCAAATTCTGTAAGATGGGCTAATGAAGCCGCTGACATCCAGGAAGCGGATCGCCTTGCTGTCCCTTGCCGGGGCGGCTGCAGGCTATCTCTTTCTCCACCCCTACACGATGATGGTCTACGGCCTCTACGGGCACTCCGGCGCGCCGGACGGGCATCGAAGCTTCCAACGGCTCCTGACGACGATCGTTCTTTCGTTCCACCCCGAAATGCTGCTCATGGGAATCCCGTTCGTCCTCCTGGGGGCCGTTTCGGGGATGTTATTGGGATCTTGGATATCGGCCCGGGCGCATCAGATCGAGATGGAAAAAAAGTTTCTGGCGGTTGAGACCGTACGGCAGCTCACGGTCACCTTGGCCCATCACCTGCTCAACGCCGCTGTCGGGGTCGGACTGGCCGCGTCCTGGGCCATCAGGAAGGAACAGGACGAGGAAATCAGGCGGCGGCTCGAGGCCATTCGGGAGGATGCCCGGCGGATCGAGGCGGTGGTCGAAACGCTGAAAACTCTCGATACCGTCGCCACCGAACGTTACATCGAGGGCAGCATGAACATGATGATCGACATCCGCAAGGAGCTCATGGAGAGGCTTAAGCGGAGCGAAACGGAGCAACGCTCCGGCAGGCCGCCGCCGCCGTTCCGACGCGGATCTCCTTAATCCCTGAACTTCCTGTGGCAGGTGGCGCAAACCTCCAGGATCCTCCCGTAGGCGATGCCTGCCTTGGACAGATCGCCGGCCTGGAGGGTCGCCTGGAGGCCCTTCGCCCTCTTCTCCATTTCCACGTATAATCCGTGGAACTCCTTCGCCTTCGCCAGGTTCTTGTGGGGGGCATCCTTCTCGTGCCCCCTGATCGACGATGCCAGCTGCTCAGCGCTTTCTCTGGCAATCTTGACGTTGCTTAAGACGATGGCTTCCGAAAGGTTTTGCATGGCCTCCCGGAAGTTTCCCATCCTCTCGTGCTGGGTCCTCATGGCTTCCTCGTCGTGCGCCGCGGCCTCCTTGTGATGTTCCGAGGGGCCATGGGCCGACAGGGAGAGCGGGAGGATAAGGCATGCGACACACCAGGCCGCGACCAGGAAGAGACGCCGGAGATCCATGGGCAACCTCCTTTTTCCAGGGAGAAGGGTTTGGAACAACTATATACATACATTGCTGCTCGGGCCAACCTGCTAAAGAATAGCCTGAGGTTCTTCAAGGCTATTCTCCACTTTCCTTCCTGCCGCTCCCCTTCCTTCCGAATGGCATCCCCTCAACTGGCTGATAGTAAAGCATGAACCATTGAACGGCCTTATGGCACGTTAAGTGCTTCCGGGATTGGACAAGACTGCCGTCCAAGGCAGGAAAACTCGAGGGTGGATGAGCGATGACGGAAGCAATCGTGACAGTGGCGGGTGTCATGGCGGCGACGTGGATCGGTGCACGGAGTGTGGCCGCCGTGCCTTAGGCGAGAAAATTATGGCGGCCAAAATCCTGCTGGTCGATGATGACACATCGGTGCGCGAGGTGGCCCTGTTCAATCTGTTGAGGGCGGGATACGAGACGGTTTCGGCCGAAAGCGGCTCGGAGGCGCTCTCCCTCTTCTTCCGAGGAGATTTCGACCTCGTCATTACAGACGTCAGGATGCCGGGACTCTCCGGGATCGAGCTGCTGCGCCGGATTCGCAAAATGGCTCCCGACCTGCCGGTCATCGTCATAACGGCCTTCGGCGATATGGAAACGGCCATGGAGGCGATGAGGGAGGGAGCTTGCTACTTCATCGTGAAGCCCTTCGGAAGGGACCATCTCCTGCTGGCCGTCGAGAAGGCCCTCGATAAGAGGTGCCTGGCCGATGAAGCGGAGGCCCTCAAGGTTCCCGTAAGCGAGGTCGAGCGGGGCATCGTATGCATCTTTCCCGCGCAAGGAGGCTCCCTCCGGATGGAATCGGGTCCCTCTGCGACGAATGCGGTTCAGTTGCAGGCTGAAGAGGAATAAGATTAAAGGAGGAAAGATGAAGACCGTCACGGTCTACCGGGTGGATTACGTGAAAAAAACAAAAGTTCCGATAGGCCGGGTCGAAGAGCGGTCCGAGCCAAGCTCTCCGTTGGACCGACGAAGAGGACGGCGGGGGGGGGAAAGCATTGTGACAACCGGCGGCATGACAGGCCGAGGTGTTGCTGGCAGGCTCCTGGCGTGGAGCTTCCTCCGTGTCCCCTTTATCGCGACGCTTTGGCCCAGAAACCGTCAACCGGAAGCCGGCGGTTAGGCAGCCCCTAATTCGCCGTCTCGAACTCCATCACGGTAAACAAACCGTTCACCTTTTCCACGACGAAACGAATCCTGTCGCCTTCCTTCAACCGGTCGAGCATGGACGGATCCTTGACCCGGTAGACCATGGTCATCTTCGGCATTCCCAGCTTCTCGATGGGCTCGTGGCTGATGGTAACCTTGCCGGCAGCCTTGTCGACTTTCTTCACCACCCCCGCGGTCATGGCCTGCCCGCTTTCGGTGGACTTCGTTTCGGTCGCCGGCTGCGCCGCATTATCGGCGGCGGCGAAGCCGCCGGACGGAAACAGCAGTCCGGCTGCCATGGTCAAGGCAAGCAGATGGGATCGCATGGTTTTGTTCCCCCGTGTTCCCGTAAGGTCCGCCTCTGCGTCAGTGGCCGACCCAAATCTTGCCGACCATGCCCCCCTCGAAATGGCCGGGCTGCAGGCAGGCGAAATCGAACGTACCGGTCTTGGTGAAATGCCAGATCAGCGTCCCGGTCTTGCCCGGGTCGACGGACACGGCATTCGGATCGTCATGCTCCATCTCGGGGAACTTGCGCATGAGCGCCGCGTGCTCCTTGAGCTCGTTCATGCTGCCGAGCACCATTTCGTGCTTGAGGCGTCCGTTGTTCTTCACCACAAATCGGATCGTTTCGCCTCGCTTCACGTTGATGTTCGCCGGCTTAAAACGCATGTCGTCTCCCATCCCGACATCGATGGTGCGCGACACCTTCCTCGCGTCGCCGGGTTTGCCAAATTCCGCGCCGTGCCCCTTCGACTCCTGCTTCTGGCGCACCTCCGCCGTTTTTCCGCTCTGGCCGTCGTCATTGGCGAACGCACCGGCAGAGCCGAGGCCGAACGCGAATGCGGCGGCGATGATCAATGGTTTCATTCTTTTTCCCCTTCGAGCTTTCCGGATTCCGGAAGGGTCCCCTTCCATTCGAAGGCTACGCTGCCCTTCGGGTGCCTGTACCAGCCCGGATCCTTGTAGTCGCCGCGGGCCAGTCCTTCCCTTATCTTTACGACGGTAAACATGCCGCCCATTTCGAGCGGGCCGAACGGGCCCTGGCCGGTCATCATCGGCAGCGTGTTGTCGGGCAGCGGCATTTCCATCTCGCCCATGTCGGCCATGCCCCGCTCCCCCATCACCATGTACTCCGGGACGAGCTTGTTGATTTTTTCGACGAGGCCCCGGTGATCGACGCCGATCATCGTCGGGACGTTGTGCCCCATGGCGTTCATCACGTGGTGGGACTTGTGGCAGTGAAATGCCCAGTCGCCCGGCGCGTCCGCCACGAACTCGATCGCGCGCAGCGCGCCGATCGGCATATCAACGGTCGTCTCGGGCCAACGGGCGCTTTTCCGCACCCAGCCGCCGTCGGTGCACGTCACGGAGAAGTTGTGCCCGTGGATGTGGATCGGATGGTTCGTCATCGTGAGGTTCCCCATGCGGATCCGGACGCGGTCCCCCTTGCGCACGACGAGGGGATCGATGCCCGGAAAAACGCGGCTGTTCCAGCACCACAGGTTGAAGTCGAGCATCGTGTTGACCTTCGGCGTATAGCTGCCGGGGTCGATGTCGAAGGCGTTGATGAGGAAGACGAAATCGCGATCGACGCGATACCGGTTCGGATCCCTCGGATGCACGACGATGGAACCCATCATGCCCATCGCCATCTGCACCATCTCGTCGGCATGCGGGTGGTACATGAACGTGCCGGAGTGCTGCATGGCGAACTCGTAGACGTAGGTCTTGCCCGCGGGGATATGCGGCTGGTTGAGACCGCCGACGCCGTCCATGCCGTTGGGAACCAGGACCCCGTGCCAGTGGATCGATGTGTGCTCGGGCAGCCTGTTGGTGACGAAGATGCGCACCTTGTCGCCCTCGACGCACTCGATCGTCGGGCCCGGGCTCTGGCCGTTGTATCCCCAGAGGTTGGCCGTCATGCCGGGTGCAATCTCGCGCCGGACCGGCTCGGCGATGAGGTGGAACTCCTTCCAGCCGTCCTTCATTCGCCAAGGCAGGGTCCAGCCGTTCAGCGTGACTACCGCCTGGTACGGTCGACCGCTGGGCGGGACCAAGGGCGGCTGTGTCGTGGCTTTGCTCTGAACCGGCGCCTCCGGCAGCGAGGTCGCCCGCCCCTTGCTCACCAGCGCCGCACCCAGCAGCGCGGCGCCCGATCCTCCGAGGAATTGTCGGCGCGTCATCATGGGGAAGTCCTTTCTTAAGACCCTCAATGCCCGGCCAGCGCCGGATTGGGAGTCATGCCGCCGGGAGCCCTCGGCGCAGCGGCCCGCCGACCCGTCGCCGTGCCATAGAGCGACGCCTGCAGATCATTCTCCGTGAGCCAGAAATCCCGCAGCGTCCCAACATATGCGGTGACCGACGCCACCTGCTCGCGTGCATCGGCGAGCAGCTCGAAGACGCTGATCAGCATGCCGTTGAAGCGGAGCAGGTTCTCCTCCGCGATCCTCTTCCGCAGAGGCACGATCTCGTCGCGGTAGTGCTTCGCGGTGTCATACGCCGTGTGGTATGCCGAGTAGGCCTCGCGCACTTCCGAGCGGGCGTTCACCACCGTCTCGGCGACGCGGTGCAGCGCCTGCATGTAGATCGCCTCGGCCTTGGCCACACGCGCGCGCCCCCAGTCGAAGATCGGGAGCTGCAGACTCACTTCGAAGCCGCGCTTCCACGGCTCGGGGTCCTCCTTCGTCGCCGCGGGCCCGAGCTCAAGTACGTTGATGAAGCGCGTGGCCCGGGTGAGGCCGAGCGACTCGGCCAGGCTCTCGGTGTCGCGCTTGGCCGCAAGAACGTCCACACGTTGCGCGATGGCCCGCGCTTCCAGGTCCCGGAGCTCAGGCTTGGCCGCGGGCAGCTCCGGCAGGCGCTCCGGCAGTTGGAACCGGATGTCCTCCCCGTGGAGCCCCATGAGCCGTGTCAGCCGCTCACGCTCGGCGGTCGCGGCATGCCTTGCCTGCGCAAGCTGCGCCACCGCCTCCGCATAGAACACCTGCTCGCGCATCTGATCGAGCCAGTTGACGTTCCCCACCTTCGCCATGCGTCGGGAGAGCTCCGCGCTCGCCTCGGCCGCCGTCTTCACCTGGTCACGGTAACGGGCGAATTCGTCGGCTGCGACCGCCCGGAACCAGGACTTGCGGGTCTCGGTGGCGATGTCGAGCATTTGCCCGGCCACGGCGAGCTTTACCTGCTCGAATCGGCGGCCCTCGATCCTGGTCCGCAACGGGATGGTCACGAGATCGATAATCGGGAAGGTCAGCGCCCATTCGAGCTTGCGCTCGTCACCTTGCCGCGTCCTGAGATATGCGAAGTGCGGGTTCGTCATCCGGCCCGCCTGAACGAGATCGGCCTCCGCGATGCCGAGCTCGGCATAGGACGCCTGCAAGCCGCGATTGTTGAGAAGTGCGATCTGCACGGCGTCGGCGGCGGACAGCGGCGAAGCGAGAAGCTGTTTCACGGCAGCCTGGATGCTCTCGCGATCGCCATCGTCACGCTGCCACCTCACATCCTTGTTCAGGCGATCCCTTGCGACGCGCTCCACCTCGCCGAAACCCCCGTCCTTGGAAAAGGTCGCGCAACCGCCCAGGGCCATGACGGCGAACACGGCGACGAGCACCTTGGCCTTGCCGGCTGCCGGAGCGGAATCCGTCGTCACGGCATTTCTCCGTTACTCCTTGTGATCCATGCCATGGCCGGAGGGCGCAGAATCCGCCTTGCCGCCCGGTGCAGGTGGCGGAGGGATTGTCGGCTGTCGATCTGCGCCTTGCGAGGGAGCGGCGGGACTTGCGTGGCCCGCGTGGCCTCCCAATCGTCCCATCTCTTCATTGGCGTCTTTCCACGATACCGGCTTCCGACCCTGAAAGGGTTGATAACTTTCGAAGGCCGACTCGTATCGGAAGGCCGGGCCAGGCACCGAGGGATCGGACGGGTCCTGGCGCGTGTCGGCTCGGGCGACCGCGATCCCGATCCATGCGACTGCGAGAACCAGGACCATCGCAAGCAAGTGTTTGATAATTTCTCCCTCCGATCCGGGAACGAGAGGTTGATCACCATCGTGCCGAACCCCAAGACGCATATAAGATGCATTGTTGCCTCATCTGTTTTCCGGAACCACAAAAGGGGCCGCCCTCCGGGCGTACGCATGGATAGTTGTCATTCCCGCGCCCGCCGGCATCTGTTCGCGCAACCGACATGCCATGAGCGTATAGATCGTTATTTTCAATAAAAACAAATTGTTATATATACGGCGAGGATCAAGAGGCTGCCGGACTCCACAGACTTCGCAGAATATCCTTCGACAGGTCGAGACTTTTCTGCGGACGAGCAGTTGAGGAATGAGGCGCAAACCTTCAGGATTCCCCGTCGGCGATGCCTGTCCTAGGTGGGTCGCCAGCCTGAACAATAGCCTTCGGGTTCTTCAAGACTATTCTTCTCTCTCGTCCCGCCGCTCTCCTTCCCTGCGGATGATGTCCCCGCAACCATCTGATATTTAATCAATAACCATTGCGCACCCTACTGGCACGCCTGGTGCAGAGGAAAAGGACGAGGATGCCGCCCGAGGCGGGAAGACACATTGAAGAAGGAGGCGCCATGAGGATCGTCACGGTGTACCGGGTGGATTACGTGAAGAAGACAAAGGTTCCGATAGGCGGGGTCGAGGAACGGAGAAAGAAGGATCGGGACGGGAACCTGCTTGGCCTTCTCAGGCTCGCGCGGATGATTTACGGCACAGGCCTGGAGGACGCCATCCACATCGCCATCGACAGCCGTGAGGCGCGGCGGCCCTGGATGGAGCAGATTGCGGTGTGAGAACCTGGTCTTGAGAGAGGACGGGAAAGGAGAGCATGGCCTTGGAAAAAACGGCAAGGACGGGAATGGCGCTAATGGGTCTCCTACTGGCAGTCGCCATCGGTGTGTCGAAAGCCGACGCGAAGACAAACAGGTTTGCCGCCTGGATGGGGGAGAAGATTTTCGACGGCAGGACGGGACCGTGGCTTTCCGAGGCGAGACTGGTGGACCCCAAGGCTCAGGCGGAGGAGGCAAGGGCGGGAGGGAAGACTTTTAGCGTTACCCCCGAGACCTGGCATTTCGCCTTCTATGTGGCGCAGCTCAGGCCCAAGACTCCGGTTCTTATTCAGGACGGAAGGGGAACCGTGACGGTTACCGGTCCGGATGGGAAAACGGTTACGAAAAACCTGACTCGCATGGACGGGCACTTCGGCGCCGACATCGCCTTGAATCGGCCCGGCGAATATCGGTTCACCGTCGACGTTGAAGCGGGGGGCGCCAAGGGAACGACGACATTCGCCCACGCGATCCGGTAAGAATGTCCAATTGGTCTTAAGACGTAGGGCCGCATGATGCGGCCTTGCTCTCCCATAGGAGAGGAGGGGGAGATGAAGAGGGGATACACGATCTATCGCGTGGATTACGTCACGGGGAAGAAGGAGGCTGTCGGTTGCATCCTGGAGCGAAGGGGGAGGGAGAGAGGAAAAAACCTGATGAGCCTGCTCGTGGAGTCTCGGAGGCTTTTCGCGCGCGGGCCGTCGGATGCGATCAACATTGTCCTCGATCCCCCGAAAAATTCGCGTGAGATCCGGGAGGCGGGATTTGCCTGAGGCATCGTGTCGATCGCCTCACGGGTTTGACCGGGTGAAGATACTGCTTGTCGCCGCTGCCACGACGGCCGTGTCCTTTCTCCACTTCCTGACCCCTGCCGGGCTCACGCGTGGCACTGGCTTCATCTTGTCTCTCAGAAGCTTTATTACATCCCCATCCTGATGGCCGTCGCATTTTTTGGAGTGCGGGGAATGACGGTTACCGCCTTCGCAGTGAGCTCCCTGTTTTTCATCCATATCCTGAGGGACTGGAGCGGAAACCCGATGCGGCAGGCCGACCAACTCGGGGAGATCGTCAGCTTCTGGTTGATAGCGGTGGTCTCATCGCTTCTCTTCCAACGGGAAAGGCGCGCACTTGAGGAAACAAGGTTGGCGAACGAGGAAACCCTCGCGGCGCTTGTCGCCTCCCTTGACCTTCGCGAGCATGAGACCGCGCTTCACTCCCGGCGCTTCCGGGAGTACACGCCTCTGCTCGCGTGGCGAATGGGGATCAGAGGTGAGAAGGCTTTAGTGAGCAATGGCATGGGGGCCCTGCTCCACGACGTCGGCAAAATCGGGATCCGCGACAGCGTCCTGCTCAAGACGGACAGCCTGTCGGAAGCGGAAGCAAGGGAGATCCGGCGGCACCCGGAACTCGGCGCATCGCTCATCGGGGAGATCCGTTTCCTCGAGAGCGCGCGAGAGATCGTGCTCTTCCATCATGAAAAATTCGACGGGGTCGGCTGTCCGGCGGGGCTTTCCGGGCAGGCCATCCCGCTCGGAGCGAGAATCTTCGCGGTGGCGGACGTCTTCGATGCGCTTCCGACGGCTCGACCTTACCGAAGTTCCATCTCCTAGTCGGAGGCGAGGAATTTCATAGCGAAGGAAAGCGGGAGGCACTTCGATCCCGCCGTAGTCGGCGCTTTCCTTCGGATCCCCTTCGCGGAATGGTCGGAGGTTGCGTCAAGCAACGGCGTGGCCCTGCGGGAAGGATAACCCCGCGCAGGAGCATTCCGAGCGGTTTCACCATCGCGCCATGATGAGTGAAGAATAATCTCTTCCCTCTTCGAGAAATTTCTCCGGCGACGGGGTTCCCCCCTCCGGCCGGCTTGGATAATGCGTTGAAAACATGAAATTTATTTGTTGGCACGCCCCGTGCAGTCAATATTTTCCAGCCGGCGAGGAAACCATAAAACCAATTCATGGGGAAGAGGAGGTCCAAACGATGAAGAAACTTGCAGGAATGGCGGCGGTTGCGGCGGTGTTGGCATTCATGGTATGGAGCGGTGTTTCGCTCGCGGCGGAGAAGCAGGAGGTGAAAGCGCCGGAGTACGGGACCCTGGAGTACCAGGTGGCGCTGGAGACGGGGAGCCTCCCTTCCGAGAGTGGTGCTTTTGCGGTCCAATCGTCTTCTGACGCGAAGATGCCCACGATCGAAATCGGGGGGGTCACCTATCGGATCGGCGTAGATACTCCTTGAAGCCCCGACGCGGGGAGCGTACCGGAAGGAGGTGCCGCCGGAGGCGGCTCCTCCTTTGTTTGTCGGGTTACAGTCGTGTAGTCGTGTTCGAGGCGGGCCCTTCAATTCCGGAATTTCTTCAGGATTTCCCCCGCAGACTTTTACTCGCCGGACGTTTTCGGACCCTCCCGGCCGACGACGAGGACGGAAATGTTCAGGCGGTGCCGCAGCTCGTCGATGGTCGAACCGTAGAACCAGTCGGAGAACCCCTTATGCCCGTGGGCGCCGACGACGAGAAGCTCCACGCCGTGCCGGCCGATGATCTCCGGGATGACCTGGACGGGGTGCCCGAAGCCGAGCTCTGTCTCTACCTCGACGTCGTATTTGCCCAGCGCCACGGCGTACCGTTTCAGGCGCAGCAGGTCTTCCTGGCTCTCCGTGTCGCCCGCTTCCCTGCCCAGCGCCTTCGCCCCCGCGCTCTCGACGCAGTGCAGGAGCAGGAGGGGGCAGCGGGCGGACGACGCTAGTCCGGCGGCCCGGGAGAGCACCTCCGCGTCCGCCGGACCGAAGTCCAGCGCCGCGGCGATCTTGCGGAACGCCCGCGAAGGCTCTCCGACCTCCGGCTCGGGGTCGCGGTGGACGTCCGCCGGCCTGCGCTTCCATCCCCGGCGGAACAGGAAAGGCTCCGCGAGGACGTAGAGGAGAAGCAACCCGACGGCGGCGGCCACGGGGAGAGCCACGAACCGCGCCGCCAAGCCGGCCGCGCCCTCCTTTCCCAGCCATCCCGCGACCTCCCCCGCCACGAGCTTGATGTTGAGAGCCGCGATGATCCCCGCCGTAATCCATGCCAGGGTCTTCACCCATGTCCGGATGGCGAAGGCGCCCATCAGTGCCCTGTCGCTCACCATGTGAATGAGAGGGATGACCGCGAAGGAGAGTTGCAGGCTCAAGACCACCTGGCTCAACACGAGCAGTTCACCCGTCGCCCCTTCCCCTCGCAACAGGATGGTCGCCACAGCCGGGACGATGGCCACCGAGCGGGTCACGATCCGCCGCAGCCACGGCCGCAGCCGGATGTTGACGAACCCCTCCATCACGATCTGGCCGGCGAGCGTCCCGGTGATGGTGGAGCTTTGGCCGGAACAGATCAGCGCGAGGGCGAAGAGGAACGGCGCCAACGTGGTCCCCACCAGGGGGGCGAGCAGGCGGTGCGCGTCCTGGATCTCGGCCACGTCGAAGTACCCCGACCGGTGGAAGACCGCGGCGGCCATGACGAGGATGGCGGCGTTGATGAAGAGCGCCATGTTGAGCGCGAAGACCGAATCGATCAGGTTGAATTTGAGCGACTGGTGGATCCCCCGGGCCGTCTTGACGACCCTGCGCGACTGGACCAACGCGGAGTGAAGGTACAGGTTGTGGGGCATCACGGTGGCGCCCAGGATGCCGATGGCGAAATAGAGCGCATCGGCGTCCGGAAGAATGGGGACGAAACCCCGGGCGATCCCCGGCAGGTCGGGCCGGGAGATCGCGATTTCAACGAGGAAGCACGCCCCGATCGTCCCCACGAGAACCAGGATGAACGCCTCCATCTTCCGGATGCCCGCCTGGTGCAGGAAGAGGATGAGGAAGGTGTCCAGTGCGGTGACGAGGACCCCGTAGATCAGGGGGATGCCGAACAGGAGCTGCAGCCCGATCGCCGAGCCGAGCACCTCGGCCAGGTCGCAGGCGCCGATAGCCACCTCGCACAGGATCCACAACGCGAAGTTGACGGGCGCCGGGTACCGGTCCCGGCAGGCCTGGGCCAGGTCGCGGCCGTACACCAGCCCCAGCCTCGCGGACAGGCTCTGCAGGAGCACGGCCATGGCGTTGGACATGAGCAGGACCCACATCAGCGCATAGCCGTACCGGGAGCCGGCGGCGATGTCGGTCGCCCAGTTGCCCGGATCCATGTACCCCACGGAAATCAGGTAAGCCGGGCCGGAGAAGGCCACCAGGCGGCGGAAGAAACCCCGCTTTTCCGGGATCCCCACCGTCGAGTGGACTTCGGAGAGGGACTTCTCGTCCGCCATCGCGTTATCCGCTTATCCGCCCGCGGGAAGGCCGAGGGAGAACTCGACCCCTTTGCCGTCCGGAAGGTTGCGCACCGAGAGAACGCCGTCGTGCTGGTCCGCGATGCGGGAGCCGATGGAAAGGCCCAGGCCCGTCCCGCCGTCCTTGGTGGTGAAGAAGGGGTCGAAGATCCGCTCGAGCTGATCCTGCGGGATCGGTGGGCCGGTATTCGACACGCGGACGACGAAATTCCGTTTCTCCCCCTGTCCTTCCCACCCGAGGGAGAAAGTGAGCGTGCCCCCGCCCCGCAGCGCCATCGCCTGGATGCCGTTGATCGCGATGTTCAGCAGGAGCTGGGTCAACTGTCCCGCGTCGCCCATCACGCGCGGTGTGTCCTGGTCCGGGTAAGGCAGCACGACCGTGACCACGCCTTCTTTGCGGGCCTGCGTCTCCACCAGGGAGGCGACCCGGCCGACGATTTCCCGGAGGTCGAGCGGGCGGCGGTCGGCCGGCGCGGGCCGAGCGAACTTCAGGAATCGCTCGGCGGCTTGCGCCAGCCGGTCGATTTCACCGATGTGGAGATCGAGCATCCGTCGCTCGGGCGCCTCCGGCGGGACGACGTCCCGGAGGATCTCGGCCGTCCCTTTCATGGCGTGCAGGGGGTTCTTGATCTCGTGCGCGATCCCCGCCGTCATCTCTCCCAGCGCCCCCAGGCGGCCCGCCCGGATCAGCTGCGACTCAATCCGCCGCTGCTCCTCCAGCGCGTCGGAGAGCTTCTTCGCGAGCCGTTCCTGCTTCTCCCGCTCCCGGCGCTCCCGGTCGACGAGCAGCCCCGCGACCACCGCCACGATGTTGTAGAGGAGGATCTCCAGACCCTTCTCCAGCGCATCGGCGGGGTCCCGCGACACCAGGCTGGTGAAGGCGTGGGGAAAGTAGATGAGGGAGGCGAACATCGATATGGAGATCCCGCCGCGCACCCCTTCCGAGAACGCGGCGAACAGGATCGGCAGGTAATAGAGCCGCCGCAGGACGTCGTGGACCCAGACGTGATGCGCCGGGGTCCGGTAGTGGAGGGCCGTGATGACCAGGCAGGGGACCCAGGCCGTGAGGATCATCCGGGCCGAAAAGACCGGACGGAGATCGGAAAGCATGCTCTTCCACAAGGCGCGGGGAGGATTCTCAGGCATCGCGGCGAATCCCGAACTTTTCGATCCGGTAGACGAGGACGTGCCGCGGGATGCGCAGGTAAGCGGCGGTCTGCGTGATGTTTCCGCCCTTAAGCCGCAGCGCCCGCTCGATCACCTTCTTTTCCAGGTCCACGAGCGACAGCCCCTCGGGCGGCAAGGGAGGCCACTCTTCCCCGGACCCCTCGGCCCCCGCCGCTTCGGCTCCCCTCGCCTTCGAGGCCACTGGGGGAAGATCCCCCGGCGAAACCTCGTTCCCTCTGCAGAGGATCGCCATCCGTTCGCAGGCGTTCGAAAGCTCCCGGACGTTTCCGGGCCAGGGGCGGCTTTTCAACTCCTCGATCACCGCGGGAGGGACGGTCAGCTCCCGATCCGCGCTTGTCTCCTTCGTGAAATAGTCCACCAACGGCGGGATGTCTTCCGGGCGTTCGCGGAGGGGAGGGACCCGGATCTCGACCACGTTCAGCCGATAGTAGAGGTCCTCCCGGAAAGTGCCCTCCCGGAGCAGTGACGGCAGGTCCCGGTTGGTCGCAGCCACGATGCGGGCGTCGACGGGGATGGGGCGATCCCCACCCACCACGTCCACCGCCCGCTCCTGGAGAACCCGAAGCAGCTTGGCCTGGAGGGGAAGCGGAATTTCCCCGACCTCGTCCAGGAAGAGCGTCCCGCCGGCCGCCTGCCGGAACCGGCCCGCCCGGTCGCGCACCGCCCCCGTGAACGCGCCGCGGGCGTGGCCGAACAGCTCGGATTCCAGGAGCTCCCCTGGGATCGCCGCGCAGTTGACCGCCACGAACGGGCCCTCCGCACGCCGGGAGCGCACATGGATCCGTCGGGCGACCGCTTCCTTCCCCGTTCCGCTCTCCCCGGTGATCAGGACGGTGGCGTCGGTCCCGGCCACCCGGTCCGCCACCTGCAGGACCTGCTTCATCGCGGGAGAGACGCTGACGATTTCCCGCTCCACCCCGCCGGCGCGGATCCTCAGGTCGTGCACCTCGGCGGCGAGGCGGCGCCGCTCGAACGCCTTGCCCACGGAAAGGAGGAGCTGGTCGCGGTGGAACGGTTTCCCGATGAAGTCGTAAGCCCCCTCCTTCATCGCCTCCACCGCGGTCTCCACGTTCCCGAACGCGGTGATGACGAGCACGGGGACATCGGGCGCCTGCGACCGGATCCGGCGGAGCACCTCGATCCCGGAGATGCCGGGCATCTTGACGTCGGTGACGACGAGATCGAATTTCTCCGGGGAGAAGGCGGCGAGCCCCTCCTGCCCGTCGGAGGCGGCGGTGACCTCGTAACCCGCCTTGAGGAGGTTGAAGAGGGCCACCTCGCGGCCCGCCCGGTCGTCGTCTATGAAGAGAATGCGTCCCGCCATCGAGACACCGCCGCGTTGATGATGCACAACCAGTTTGCCTGTTTGCGGCTGTTTTGTCTTTACGGATTATACCCGGATCAGGGGGCTTTTGGGCCCATGCGGGACGGCGGGAAAAGCTCCCGCGGGCCCAAGTCGAAAAAATCCTCTTCCATAAAGGCCTGCGCAGGCGGGTCGATGAATTCCTTCAGGTACTCGGCGAACGGCCCAACCCCCATTCGTTCAATCGTCTCGCCCGGACTCTCCCCGACACGCATTTCGGCCCGCAGGATCCGGATCGCGCCCCGTACCGCTTCCGGAACCTGACGCACGGGGATGCGCCCGACCGGCACTCCCAGTCGGACCTTCCCTCCCTGCCGGATGCCTCCGCCGAGAAAGAGCGTGTAAAGCGGCGCCAGCCTGGCGCCCGCATTCCCCGCAACGCCTTGCAGGCCGATGTCGGCGAGCAGGTGATGACCGCACCCGTTGGCGCATCCGGAAATCTTGACCGTGATATCCGGCTCGTTCGGGCCGGGCGCTGCCGGCAGGGCAGACAGCTCGGTATCGAGGAGAGCGGCAAGCGCCCGGACCCGGGTGGTTCCCACCGTGCAGGTGTCGGTCCCGGCACACCGCGTCATGGGCACCGATGACGGAGGAGAAAATCCGGCCAGCCTCAACCGCTTGGAGGCTTCCCCTACCCGTCCTTCAAGGAGGTCGGCGAGGACCATCCCCTGGGCGGGGGTGAACCGGATCTCCGCGGCCGTCTCTTCGACAAGCTCTGCAAGCTGCCGCAGCTGCCTCGCCGTCACGTCGCCGAGGGGAACCCGTATGGGAAGCGCTACCCTTCCCGGATGGCGCTGGCGCAGCGCGCCCGGCCATTCCGGAAAACCGTCCCCGGCATCCCCCGAAGAGCCTTCCGATACGGCATTGGCCTCCGGCAGGATGAGTCGCCCTCCGGACATCGCGGCGATCACCGCGCGGCGCTCGGCGAAAACCGCTTCCCGAAATGCGGGACCCATCCTCTCGGCGACGAATTTCAGCCGCGCCCGGCCCCATTGCCGCCGGTCTCCCAAGCGGTCGAACAACCTCAGGACGGCCTCGATTGTCGGGGCGAGAGCGGATACCGGTGTAAACGGCTCCAGTTCGACCCCTGTCCGGGGGAGCGCACCCAAACCCCCTGCCAGAGTGATGCGGAATCCCGGACGGCCGCCGGGGCCGGCCACAGCCCGGGCGCCCACGTCGTGTATCCCAAGCCCTACGTGATCTTCCCGCGCACATCCCTCGAAGGCGATTTTGAACTTCCGGGGAAGCAGCTGCCCCAACGGGTTCCGCAGCAGCCACCGGCCGAACGCTTCCGCGTACGGGGCAACGTCGAAGATTTCGTCGCGTCCGATTCCGGCGTACGGGCATACGACGATGTTGCGAACGGTATCGCCGCACGCCTCCCGCGTGGTGAGCCCCCTGTCGGCGAGGAACGTCAACGCTTCCGGTATCCGGATGATCTCGATCCCGTAAACGTGGACATCCTGTCGGGTCGTCAGGTGTACGGATCGCGTCGGAGCGAACCGCTCCGACGCGTCGGCCAAGGCGAGCAGGTGGGCCGACGTGGGACGGCCGAGGGGAATCCGGACGCGGATCAGGTACCGATCCTTCGTCCCGCGGACGGGATAGATTCCATAGATCACCCGACGATGACGGAATTCCTCCGGAGACACCGCGCCGGAGAGGACATCGGAGACCGCCTCCGACAACCGGGAGATTTCGTCCCGGCTCTCCCCGGTCCCGGCACTCCGGTCTGGAGAGTCGTGGCTCATATGACCGGTCCGGCTTCCTCGGGAACGGGAACGCGCGAGGGAGCAACCCGGAAAAGGACCACCTTCGGACCTTCCCCGTCGCGCCGGAACTCGAAGGCGAGGTCGTGCCCGAAGGCGAGGCGGGAGACCTTCTCCAGTTGGTCGGCTGTCCGGAGCCGGATCGCCAGCCGTTCCCCCTTCCCCAGGCGGTCGATGAACCCGGATGAGAGGTCGAACTCCACCGGGCCGGCTTCCTGCGACAGGTCGACGAAATTTCCATCCGGTTCGGTCATCGTCCGTGTATGGAGCCGGATCACCCGTGCCCGGGGCCCGACGCCGTCCGTGCGCACCTCCCGGACGATCCCTCCCCCCGCCACGAATCCCTCCACCGCCACGACGAACCGCCCCAGCCGCGGGTTCTCCTCGAAGGTGTCCGCCGCGAGGGGACGCGACAGCGTGAACGTCACGTTCGCCACCTCCAGGTTCTCCACCCTCCCGGCGTGGCGTTCGATCACCTCCAGCGTGGAGGAGTTGAGCCGCTCCGGGATGGCGGAGAGCGTCACCTCGGCTTCCGCGGTGGCAAGCTTCAGGACGTATCGTCCGTTGAGGCGCAACGGTTCGTTGCCGAGCCAGAACAGGCTGGCGGACAGTTCCTGACCGCTGCGGGGAGGGTCGTCGTCCGCGCTTCCCATGACTTCGCCCCGCTCCACAAACAGCTCGTCGGCAAGCGCGATCCCGACGCACTCCCCGGTCGATGCCAGGGACATCGACGGATGATTCCACTTCTCGACCGACCGGACCCGGGAGGACTTGCCCGACGGGGAAAAGACGACCCGGTCCCCCGGTCGAACGGCGCCGGACTCCACCCGACCCGCGTAGATCCGCTTCCTGTCCCACACGTAGACGTCCTGGACGGGAAAGCGCAGCGGAAGGCCGGAAACCTCCCGGGCGGGCGAAAAGGAATCGAGGGCCGACAGGAGTGTCGGACCCTGGTGCCAGGGCATCCTCGAAGACGGGGACGCGATATTGTCCCCCTCCCGCGCGGAGATAGGGATGATGTAGGAAGGGACGATGCCGACGGAATGAAGGAACCGCCGGATCTCCTCCTCGACCGCGTGGAACCGGTCGCGCCGGTAGCCGGCGATATCCATCTTGTTGATCGCCACCGCCACCTGGCGCAGACCCAGGAGCGAAAGGATATAGGCATGGCGTCGGGTCTGCTCCCGGACCCCTTCGGCCCCGTCCACCAGCAGGATGGCCGCGTCGGCCGCCGCCGCCCCGGTGACCATGTTTTTCAGGAACTCCTTGTGGCCCGGAGCGTCGATGATGATGTAGGGGCGCTTCGCCGTCCGGAAGAAGCTTTGCGCCGTGTCGATCGTGATGTTCTGCTCCCGCTCCTCCTGGAGGGCGTCCATGAGGTACGCGAATTCGAACTCCCGCCCCTGCTCCCGGCAGGTCCGCTCGATCTCCCGGTATCGCTCCACGGGAAGCGACCCCGTGTCGTAGAAGAGCCGCCCGATCAGGGTGGACTTGCCGTGGTCCACGTGGCCCACGATGACGATGCGCAACGTATCGCTCAGAGTCATCACATGTACCCCAGGGAGCGCAGCTTCTGCATGGCGTACGCCTGCTCCTGGTCCTGCGCGCGCCCGGACCGCTCGGGAGCCGTCGTCGCTTTAAGCTCCTCGATGATCTCGTCCACGGTGGCGGCGTTCGAGTCGATCGGATCGGTGCATGGGACGCAGCCCAGCGACCGGAACCGCTTTCCGTCTTTCGACAGGTAGAGCGGGCAGAGCGGGACCCGCTCCCTGCGGATGTACTCCCAGATGTCCAGCTCCGTCCAGGAGAGCAGCGGATGGATGCGGACGTGCGTTTCCGGCCCGAAGGAGGTGTTGAACTGGTCCCACAGTTCCGGGGGCTGGTCCTTGTAGTTCCACTCGAAGTTCTTGTCCCGGGGGGAGAAGACGCGCTCCTTGGCACGCGACCCTTCCTCGTCCCGCCGGATCCCCAGGAAGATCCCCTTGAACCCGTACTTGTCGAGGATCTGCTGGAGGCCCTGGGTCTTCAGGGCGTTGCAGCAGACGAACCGCCCCTTGGAGGGGTGCATCCCTTCGCAGAGGGCCTCCTTGTTCTGCCCGACGATGAGCGTAACCCCCCACTCGGCGGCCATTCGGTCGCGATACTCGATCATCTGCGGAACCTTGTAGTTCGTGTCGATGTGGACGAGGGGGAAGGGCACCCGGCCGAAGAACGCCTTGCGGGCGAGCCACAGAAGGGTCGTCGAGTCCTTCCCGATCGACCAGAGCATCGCCAGGTCCTTGAACTTCCGGTACGCCTCCCGGAAGATGTAGATGCTTTGATTTTCCAGTGCGTCGAGAGGATCCACGGTCACTTCGCTCCATTTCTTTCCGCTGACGCCGCCGCCATGGCGACCGGCACGATGTCTTCCCGGCTGATTTCATATTCCGGCTTTCGGATCTGGCCGAAACGGGTTCGGGACCACAGCCGCTCATGGAAGTAATAGATAAAGAACTTCAATATCGAGTCGGCTAACCCCACGGAGATCGCGAAATCCAGGCGTCCCGTCAGGAGGAAGGTGACCCCGGCGGTAGTGAAAGTCGCCACTACCCGCCAACTGATCGTTTTGAAAAACGTGCGCTTGTGGGTATCCAATATAACCCTATATAAAAAATAGATTATATAGGATAATATGGATGGACGGCAGGATGTCAAGTATTATTATATAAATCCCATATAATTAATAGATTACTTCGACCTGCCTGCCTGATACGGGCTGCTCACGCCGGACGCCATCCAGGTCGCCACTGCCGTTCATCAGCGGGCGGATGCATTTGTGACGAACTACGCGGGGCTGCGCCGGGTCATGGAGATCCGGGTAATGCTCGCCCGCGCCGCCGAATGAGATCACGGCAGGAACGGCGTGCACGCGGACGGGGTGCACGCGCGTATCGTTGATGCGCGTATCGTTGATTGCCAATCCGGCATGTCCCAAGTATAATGCGGTTCATGCTACTCAAGAAAACCCTTATGAAAATCGCGCTTCCCGCTTTCGTTTTGGTATTGCTTGCGTTCGTTGCCCCGCTTGCCGAAGCGATGGTTTGCAAGGGTTGCGTGAACGACGCGACAGCCTCATGGGACTTCGCATCCTGGGAGGCTACCCCCCCCCATTGCTCGACGGAAGGCGGAAACGAGCCTTGCTCCTGCCCGGATTCGCAATCCACGGACTGCTCCCATTTCGTCTCCTGCCCGTTCTGCCTCGCCCCCGGCATCGAGACATCCCGCGTATCGGTCTCTCCGGATGACCGAGCCCGGCGCCTTGATGTCCCCGAGTCCGTTTCGCATTACGAGTCCCCGTCCTTCTCCCTTCTCAGGCCCCCGATCGTTTAATCCCGCTCTTTTCCGTTCCTTGTCCGCCGGCTCCTGCAGGAACCGGCGCGTACCTCAACGTTTGACGTAACCATTTTTCGTGCTTCAGCCACGGAAGGAGTCCCCATGGAAACCGCATCGGACGTTCGTGCCGAGCGCATCTCTGCTTCCGGAGCCATCGAGCGGGAGCAGACAAAGCCGGTAGCGATCCGAATCTGGAATTTTCTGATTTCGAAAAAGCTAGCGATCTGGAACCTCATCCTGCTGGCCGTCACTTCCATCCTGGGTACGGTCATCCAGCAAAACCAACCCCCGGAAAAATACCGCCAGGTATACGAGGACTGGGCGTACAACCTGATGGATCGGATCAACCTGTTCGACATGTACCACTCCTGGTGGTTTCTTCTCCTGCTCTGCCTCTTCACCTTGAACCTCACCTGTTGCACGATGGATCGCCTTCCCCGGGCGATCCGGACGGTCCGCAAGCCGAAGTTGACCCTCGACGACGCGATGGAAAAATCTCTTCCCCAGTCGGAGCGGTGGCAGATCAAGGGCGATATTCCGCGCCGGGCGGAAGTTTGCAAAGCCGCCATCGCCCGTCTGTTCGCGGCTCCCAAGGTCACCGAAGCGGATGGGGTGGTACATCTTTACGCGGAGAAGGGCGTTTACTCCGGATTCGGCGCTTACGCCACCCATGCCGGCATCGTCATCGTCTTCATCGGGGCGATCATCGGGAACGTCTTCGGGTTCAAATCGTACGTGAATATCCCCGATGGAAAGGAAGCATCCCATTTGGACGCACGGGGGGGTGAGGAGCACGTCAACCTTCCCTTCTCCGTGCGGAACAACCGGTTTTGGGTGGAGACCTATCCGAGTGGACAGCCCAAAAAATACGCCTCGGACTTGAGTGTCATCGAAAACAGCCGCGAGGTCTTGCGCAAGACGATCACGGTCAACGATCCGCTCGTCTACAAGGGAGTCTGGTTCTACCAGTCCAGTTATGGACAGGAAGGCGGCGCAACGGCGCAGGTGGCAGTCAGCCGACAGGACGGTACCCCGCTGGGCAGCCTTTCCCTCCGCCCGAACGAACCCGTCAGGATCGACGGATACGGCGTCGTCCGCGGGGTGAATTACGAGCAGGATTTCCAGGGGAATGGTCCTGCCCTGCAGTTGGTCATCGAGAAGCCCGGCCGGCCGGCCTCCAACCTCTGGATCCTCCAGGGACGATCGGACCTGGACCACCGGCGCAAGGATTCGCTGGTGTTCTCATTCGGAGGATTGACCGCAAAGATGTATACCGGCCTCCAGGTCGCCAAGGACCCCGGGGTGAACGTGGTGTGGCTGGGGTGCCTGCTGCTGACGGCGGGGATGATGATCTCCTTCTTTGTCTCTCACAGGCGGGTCTGGATTCGCCTGTCCCCAGGCCCCCACGGGAAGGTGGAGGTCGCGGCGGCCGGGAGTGCCAATCGGAACCGTCCTGCCCTCGAGAAGACCTTCGCCTCCATCCTGGCCGAAGTAAGGAACGATCTCACCAAGACGGAAAAGGAGAACCCCGCATGAATACGCTCAACGTTCAGCTCTTCGATCTGACGACGCTTCTGTTCGGCGGAGCGTCAGGAACTTATATCGCCGCCATGTACGGAAAGAAGGAAACCCTGGCCCGCATCGGGACGTGGATCTGCGTGGCCGCGGCGGTCATTTCCACCGTTGCCCTGGGCGTTCGATGGGCCGAGTCATATCAAATGGGGATCGGCCGGATCCCGGTCACGAACCTGTACGAGTCCCTGGTCTTCTTCGCCTGGTCGGTCAACCTCTTTTACCTCTTCGTCGAGTGGAAGTACAAGAACCGCACTTTCGGCGCCTTCGTGATCCCGATCGCGTTCCTGACCATGCTGTTCGCCTTCACGAACGAGAGCAGCATCCAGCCGCTGGTCCCGGCCCTCCAGTCCTACTGGCTCCACGCCCACGTGATCACCTGCTTCGTCGGGTACGCGGCGTTCGCCGTATCCGCCGGTGTCGCCGTGATGTACTTCCTCAAGGCCCGTCAGGAGGAGGCGAAAACGGAGAAGGGAGTGATCGGGTGCTTTCCTTCCACCAAGACCCTGGACGACCTGGTGTACAAGTCGATCATCTGGGGATTCCCGTTCCTGACCGCAGGGATCATCACCGGGGCCGCTTGGGCGAACTACGCGTGGGGGACCTACTGGTCCTGGGACCCCAAGGAGACCTGGTCGCTGATCGTGTGGCTCGTGTACGCCGCATTCCTGCACGCCAGGATCACCCGTGGCTGGCACGGCAAGCGGGCTGCGATTCTTTCGATCGTGGGCTTCCTGGCGACCATCATGTGCTACCTGGGCGTCAACCTGGTCCTGTCCGGCCTCCACAGCTACGGGAGCTGAAGGGCCGTGCCAAACAGCCGGCGGGGGTTTTTTCAAACGGAGGATAAAACCGTGCCCCGATGACCTGCATCGTAGCATCATCGCGGAATGGTTGATTGGACTACTCATCTCGTGGAAAAAGGGGCGCTGGCGTGAGGCGTTTTCGCAAGACTCCGGTGGTCGCATGGGCTGTCTTTCTGGCCGTCTTCCTGCCGGGAGTCGGCGGATTCGGGGAAACCGTGCTCTGCATCGGTGCGGACGGCCACGTCGCCGTCGAGGCCGCCGTTTCACCCGGCGCCTGTTTTTCCGCTTCCGTGCAGGGGGATAATTCCGCCAACGACCCCGAACGGGAACGTTCGCGGACGGAGGACCGTTGCAGTCCCTGCGTGGATGTCCCCTCGCTTTCCGCGCCGTGGGCGAATACCGCGTTCTCCTTGCACCTTTCCGGACACGCAGCCTGGTTCGCGACGTCGCCGTCGCCGACCGCCCTTCAAGGCCATGAAATACCCGCTTCGACCGGCGAGGGGCTTCTCACCGTACGACCCTATGATCCCGCCGGCGCTCCCTGCGCCTTCCTTCGCACGACCGTTCTCCTGATCTAGACCTGCTCCATAGGACACTCCGGCATCGCTCAGCCTCATGAGCGATGAAGTTCCGGTCCGTTCCCATCCCGGCGCGGCACGGGGACAGGACGGCAATCGCTATTTGTCGAGGCCGCGAAACGACATGGTCATCGGTTCAAAGGAGGTGGCGGGATTGGGTTCTTCCATCGGATCAACGTTTTTGGCTCTGCTCGCTTTCCTGCTCGCGATAAACGTCGCGACGGCATCCGCCGCGGAGAAGGTCTTCGGTCTGGCGGAGGTCCTCTCCTACGCCTTGGAAAACAACGGGGCGATCAAGGTTTTGCGCGCCGAGAGGGGGCTGCGCGAGGCGGGGAAGATCCGGGCGGGCCTGCTCCCCAACCCTTCCCTGGAGTTCGAGGGCGCCGGCGATTTCCTCTTCGCGAACGAGGGCGAAAGGAGATTCTCCGCCGCCTGGTCCCAGGAGATCCTGACCGCCGGAAAAAGGACCAGGAGGCTCAAGGTCGCCGGGAAGGAGCTGGAGGAGTACGGCTACCGGATCGCCGACGCGGAACGGCTCCTTTCCGAGGAGGTCAAAATCGCCTTCTACGATCTCCTCCTGGCCGAACATCGGTTGAACCTTGCGGGGAGACTCGTGGAGATCAACGAGCAACTTCTGCGGGTCGCCCGGGACAGGTTCGAGGCCGGGGACATCCCGGAGCTGGAAGTGAACCTGGCCCGCGTGGAAGTGGCCAGGAGCCGGGGACGCAAGACGGAAGCGGAACGGGAAATCGAGCCGAGGCGGTTGAATCTCTTTTCCTCGATGGGCCTCCCACCGGGCTCGGAGGTCGCAATCACGGGCCCGCTCGAAAAAAAGGGGGGGTCGACCCGTATCGAAGATCTCAAGGCGCTGGCGCTTGCCCGGAGACCGGACCTGATGGCCCTGGCGGTCGAAAAGGAAAAAGCGGAAGCGGAAATCCTCCTGGCGAAGGCGGAGGGGATTCCCAACGTGACGGCCATGCTCTCCCTGGAGCGGGAGGATTCTTCGCTGAATGTCGGAGATATCACGGCGAAAGATCGCGACAAGCTGGTGGGGCTCAAGCTGTCGGTGCCCCTCCCTCTGTTCGACCGGAACCAGGCGGGGAAGAAGGAAGCGATTACGAGGAGGACAAGCGCCGAAAACCGATACCTCTCCGCCAGGAAGAATGTCGAGAGAGCCGTGGAAGCGGCTTTTTCCCGACTGATGTCCACGGGGAAATCGCTGTCGATCTACGACAAGGACATTTTCCCCCAAATCGAGGAAAACCTCCAGTTGACCCGGGAAGCCTATCGCCTGGGGGAGGTGGGCTTTCTCTCCGTGATCGAAGAGCAAAGGAAGTTTCTCGAAGTCAACGAAGGTTACCTGTCTGCTCTCCACGAATGGAACACGGAAATGGCCCGGCTTACGGCGGCGGCGGGAGGAGAGATCGAATGACGGACGCACCACGAACCGAATATGTCGGAGGAAACGGATGAAAAAGAGGGGGGCCTTTACGATCGTTGCGATCGCGGTCGCCGTCGTCCTGGGCGGCGCTTTTATTTACCGGGTAAGCCACATCGTGACAGGAGGAAAACCGGCGACCGCGGAAAAGAAGGAAACGGTCGCGGCCGGAACGGCCAGCGAGGGAAAGGAAGGCGGGGACAAGCAGTCCCGCGGCGTCCGTCTGAAACCGGAAATCCTGCAAGACCGCGCGGTCGTCGTGGAGATCGCGAAAAAGGTGACTCTGGGCGGTCTCGTCGCAGCGACCGGCAAGGTGGAATCCAACGCGGACCGGACCGCCCACGTCTCCCCCAGGATTCCCGGAAAGATCGTGTGGGCCGGCGCGAGCCTCGGGGACACCGTCGCCGCAGGGCAGGTCCTTGCCCGCCTGGACAGCGTGGAACTGGGGGAAGCCCTCTCCGCGTACTACAAGGCCCGGTCCCGGGTCGGCCTTGCGAAGGCCAACATGGAAAGGATAAGGACCCTGGTCGAGAAAAAGATCGCGGCCCGCAAGGAGATCCTGCAGGCGGAAACGGAATACCAGACGGCGATGTCGGAGCTCCACGCCGATGAGGAACGGCTGAGGCTCTACGGCCTCTCGCCCTCGGAATTCGAGGAGCACACGGAGGAGAAAAGAATCCTCCTCCCCGTCCACTCCCCCATCGCCGGGGTCGTGACCGGGAAGCATACGACCGTCGGTGAGCTGGCGGACCCTTCGAAAAACCTCTTCACGGTCGCCGACCTTTCCTCGGTGTGGGTGCTGGTCGACGTCAACGAGAGGGACCTGGCGAAGATCGAAAAGGGCAGGACAGCGGCCGTAAAGGTCGGGGCCTTTCCCGACAAAGTCTTTAGGGGGAGGGTGACCTACATAGCGGACCTGGTGGATGACGCCACCCGGACCGTGAAGGCGCGGATCGAGGTGGCGAACCCGGGCCGGAAGCTCAAGCCCGAGATGTTCGCCACGGTGGAGCTGGTCATCCCCCCGAGCGGCCGGCCGGTGTTGGCCGTCCCCGAGGAGGCCGTCGTCGAAATGGAAGGAAAGAAGCTCCTGTTCATCACCGGGGATGACGTCGAATTCCTACCCAGGGAGATCACGACCGGGGCCAAGGGGGGAAGCTGGACGGAAATCACGGCGGGCCTGAAAGAGGGAGAGCGGTACGCGGCCAAGGGCGGGTTCCTCCTGAAATCGGAACTCAAAAAAGGCGAACTCGGAGAGGAATAGGCCGATGATCGACAGAATCCTCAAATTCTCGCTGGAGCAGCGGCTGCTGGTCGTCATCGCGACCGTTCTACTGGTCGGCGCGGGCCTGTGGGCCATGAACCGGCTCCCCGTGGACGCATTCCCCGACGTCACGAGCATCCAGGTGCAGGTTCTCACCCAGGCGGGCGGGATGGCTCCCACTGAGGTGGAGAAGCAGATCACCTTCCCCATCGAGACCACGATGGGAGGGCTTCCCCGCCTCCAGGAGATCCGCTCCCTCTCCAAGATCGGCCTCTCCGTGATCACGGTGGTGTTCGAGGACGGAGTCGACATCTACTTCGCCCGGCAGCAGGTCTTCGAGCGCCTCCAGCAGGCCCGCGAGCGGCTCCCCAAAGGGATCGAGCCGCAGCTGGGACCTATCACAACCGGACTGGGCGAGATCTTTCATTACCTCGTCGAGGGGGAATACCACGACATCCGGGAGCTCCGGGCCCTTCAGGACTGGGTGGTCCGGCCGATCCTGCGGACGGTCCCCGGTGTCACCGACGTCAACTCCTTCGGCGGACAGGTGAAGCAGTACCAGGTCTTGCTCGACCCGGGGAAACTCAAGAGCCTCAAACTGACGATCCACGATGTCATGGAGGCCGTGGAGAAGAACAACGCCAACAGCGGAGCCGGTTACATCGAGCACCGGGAGGAACAGTACATCGTCCGGGGACTGGGCCTCGCCAGGGGCCTTGCCGACCTGGAACGGATCGTCGTGGCCTCCCGGAACGGGACGCCGATCCATCTCGACGACGTGGCGCAGCTCCGCATCGGCAGCGAACCCCGCCAGGGAGCGACGACCCGCGACGGGAAGGGCGAGGCGGTGGCCGGCATCGTGATGATGCTCCAGGGAGCCTCCAGCAGGGAGGTGGTCGCCGGCGTCAAGGAAAAGGTCAAGACCGTCCAGAAGCTTCTGCCGGCGGGCGTCCGCCTGGTTCCCTACTACGACCGGACCGAACTCGTCCGGAAGACCATCCGGACCGTCCGGAACAACCTCCTGGAGGGCGGCCTGCTGGTCGTGGCCGTGCTTTTCTATTTCCTTGGGAACGTCAGGGCAGCCCTCATCGTGGCCCTGGTCATTCCCCTATCCATGCTTTTTTCCTTCCTCGGGATGCACTGGCTCCGGCTTTCCGCCAACCTCATGACGCTGGGGGCCATCGACTTCGGGATGATCGTCGACGGCAGCGTCGTGTTGGTGGAGAACACCATGCGGCATCTCTCCGAGAGGAAGGACGGAGAGGGATTGGTCCACACGATCTTCGAATCGGCCCGGGAGGTCGCCCGTCCGATCGTCTTCGGGATCGGGATCATCATCATCGTTTATCTGCCCATCGTGACGCTCCGGGATATGGAGGGGAAGATGTTCTCCCCGATGGCTTACACCGTGGGGTTCGCGCTCCTGGGCTCCCTGATCCTGACGCTGACGCTCGTTCCGGTGCTCTGTTCCCTGCTCCTGAAAGGGAGAATCGTCGAGGAGAAGGACCCGTGGCTTCTCCGCGCCCTCCGGGAGGCATACCTCCCTGCGCTGCGGAAGGCAATGGCCCACCCGGGAAAGACGTTGGGCGTCACCGGCGCCGCATTGGCCTTCGCGCTGGCCCTTGTCCCCTTCCTCGGGAGCGAGTTCCTCCCGACCCTTGACGAGGGAAGCATCACGGTGCAGTCCTTCCGCCTTCCCTCGGTTTCCGTGACCGAAACGGTGAAGACCGCCGCCGCCGTGGAGAAGGCGCTCCTGTCCTTCCCCGAAGTGGAGAAGGTGGTCTCCCGGGCCGGGCGACCGGAAATCGCCAACGACCCGATGGGGATCGACATCTCCGATATCTCCGTCAACCTCAAGCCCCGCGGGGAATGGAAGACGGCCCGCGCCAAGGAGGAACTGGTGGACAAAATGCGGGAGCGGCTGGAAAACATCCCCGGCATGTCCTTCTCCTTTACACAGCCCATCGCCCTGCGCGTCGACGAGCTGGTTTCCGGAGTGAAGTCCCAGATCGCCGTGAAGGTCTTCGGCGACGACATGGAAACCCTGAAAATCAAGGGAGAGGAGATCGCCCGGGTCATCGAGAAGGTCCGGGGGGCCGCCGATGTCACCGTGGAGAAGACATCCGGCCTGGGCTACCTCCAGGTGGAGATCGACCGCGCGTCCATAGCCCGCTACGGCATCAACGTCAGCGACATCCAGGACGTCCTGGAAGTCGCCGTGGGCGGAAAAGCGGTTTCCGAGCTTTTCGAGGGGCAGAGGCGCTTCTCCATCGCGCTCCGGTTTCCCGAGCATCTGAGCAACGACGTGGAGAAGATCGGTGAGATCCTGGTCCCCGCCCCCGGGGGGGCGAGGATACCCGTCAGGCAACTGGGGCGGGTCTACACCGAGGAAGGGCCGGCCCAGATCTCCCGGGAAAACGGGTCCCGCCGGGTCGTCGTGGAGTGCAACGTGTCGGGGCGCGACATCGGCGGTTTCGTCGCCGATGCCCAGGAGGCCATCGAGGAGAAGGTGAAGTTTCCTCCCGGGTACCACATCACCTGGGGCGGACAGTTCGAGAACCAGCAGCGGGCGATGGCAAGGCTCTCCGTCATCCTCCCGATCTGCCTGGCCTTGATCTTCATCCTGCTCTTTTCCACCTTCGACTCGGTGCGCCAGGCGCTCCTCATCATCCTGAACGTCCCCTTCGCCCTCATCGGGGGGATCGTATCCCTCTTCCTCCGGGGACTGCCGCTCTCCGTCTCCGGAGCCGTGGGGTTCATCGCCCTTTTCGGCGTCGCCGTGCTCAACGGCATCGTCATGGTCTCCTACTTCAACAAGCTCCGCGAGAAAGGGGTGCCGCTGGACGACGCCATCCTGAAAGGGGCCGAGGTGAGGCTGCGCCCCGTCCTGATGACGGCCCTGGTCGCATCCTTGGGTTTCATTCCGATGGCCCTGTCCCAAGGAACCGGCGCGGAGGTGCAAAGGCCGCTGGCCACGGTCGTCATCGGGGGGCTGATCACCTCGACGCTCCTGACGCTGATCGTCCTGCCTACCCTCTACCGATGGTGGGAGGCAAGAATCGAAGCGAAAATCAACGACAAGGAGACTCCCGCATGAGACAGATCAAGTCGTTCGTCAGGTTTCGCACGCCTGCCCGCCGAGGAAACGCCTTGATGAGAAGCGTGAACGGATTCTTACTGGCAGCCATCGTTGGAACCGATCTCGCAGGCTGCATGACGACCTCCCAATTCATGCAGGCAAAATCCCAAACCGCGAGGAAAGACATCTTTAGCGAAGCAGACGAAAAGGGGGCTATCCCGAACGGATACGCCGACTTAGAAATCAGAACGTCCATCAAGACCCACGTGCAAGGGTACTATCCGCTCGAGTCGAAGGATTCCGTCCATGGAAAGAAAGGCTATCCCTTCGTGTTGAACATCGACGGCCAGGCCATCGTGTGGAAGGTCGACGGGCAGGAAGAAACACTCCCGGCCTATTTTGAGAATGGCGGGCGGAATCCCGAGGGAGGTACCGGCGTCAGGTACGTCATCCAGAAGAAAATCCGCCTTGCCGCAGGAGCCCACCGGCTGTACTTCGGTCTCCCGGCGGAGGATCATTATCGGGAGTTCGACGTGACATTGACGGCGGGCGGAACCTACGCCCTGACGTTCGAACCGGTCTATAAACAAAGAATCCCCGGTCTCCAAAGAATTCCCAATGTCCGGAGTTTTGCGAACGGTTTCGATCGATACGAAAAGGTGTGGACGGAGATACGTCCCGAACCCGAGGGCCGAACGGGACCGCAATGAACGGTGTACCGGCCTAAAACAGGGGGTGCTCCAGGGAAAGGTAAAGGAACACGCCATATTCGCCACTTGAAGGGCCAATACCGATCGGAACCCCGATCCCGGGCACAATCTGAAGTCCCGACTTGAAATTCATCGCGAACCGGAGGCCGGGGTTGATGAAGAACGATTTCTCCCTGTTTAGGAAACCGTCCCCCTGGATGGTTTCCTGGGTGCTTCCGACGGCTTCGGCAAGGAGGTTGAAGTTCTCCGAAAGGAGGTAAATGAGGCTCGCTCCGTAATTGAAGGCGGTCGTGTCCCTCCGGATGCCGCCCGGCCCCTTCGCATTTGGGATAAAGGTTATTCCGACGTTCCAATGGGTGACCCATTTGTCGAAGAGCTCCAGGCTGAGCGGGACGTTCGCCTGGAACCCGAGCGCGCCGTTCCCGAGGCCTTTCTCATCGTTACCGGTTGGAAGAATCAGTGACAGCCTTGGCGCAAGGGCGACCGGGGCCTTCAGAATAAGCTGGCGGCGGTAGTTCAACAGGATGTCGACGAGACCCGTCTCCGTGCCGTCGGAATGGAGGTGGTTGATCGGCACGGTCGCGGAGAGTTGATGCGTTTCGTCGGGAACGGGCCACTCCTCGGTGAAGGTATAGTTCCAGGATTTGCCCTTCATGTACTGGAGCGACTGGATATGCTGAATTACTCCCGCTTCCTGGTTGTAGGCCTCCTCCAGCAGAAACGAGTTGTCGCGGATCTTATTCGTCTCCTCCGCCGCGCCCGGAAGCACCGTTGCAAGGATCGCCAGGATTCCCAGGATCCCCAGCTCGCCCGCCCTTCTCGCCGTTCCGAGCCTCGACACGGGGCCCAATCCCTCCCAAAGGGTGAAGTTCTCTCCGACAGTCTAATCGCCTCCGCACGCGGGAGGATCTTTTTTTTTCATTCCCTGGGTCGTAAGGATACCGAGATTCTTGACCGGGACGGCACGACGCCCTTCCTGCATTTCCCCGAGGAACTGCAACCGTTGCGCAAGTTGGGATAGCGGAAAAAAGGCCGCTTGGGAATAAAAAATGTGGCGGGCGATATATACGGCGCTGCGCGCCAAGATACTCTCCCGGGAAAATCGGCGCGCTTGGAATACTTACGATCGCGTACCCCGGATTCGGGGGTCGAAAACAAACGGCGTTGGCTTGCCGATCAAAACTCGAGCGAACTGCGGGTGTGCCGGATTTAGGAGGACGTTGTTCTCCTCCGGGATCACAGCGGACGGCACACAAAGAATCGCCGTCTCCGCTTTTCGAAGCCATTCCTCCCCTATCTCCTTTAATTTGACCGGCGAGGGCGAGGAACGCCAATCGACGGACAGATCGCGCGCCTCCACGCGGGAAACCGCGATGTCGTCCGGAATTTGGGCGGTAATGACCACGAGATCCGACGGAAGGCCTTTACCATCGATGTTGACCAGATACTCGAGGGTCGCAAGGGATAGAGACGACGACGTGTAGACGACGGGGATGCCTGGGCGATTCCACCGGCCTCCATAATCCGCTGCCCCCCGGCCGCTGTAAGACCCGCCGGCGTACCTCGCGCGGCAGATTCGCCAGCAGCCGATCAACTATGGATCCCGTGCTCGATTCGCCCAAGGATCGCCTCCACTTCGGGGAGACCGTTCTCGGCCATGATCACCGACAGCGGGACTTTGCCTCCCAGCGCCCGATTTGGCGCGAGCAGCCAGCGCGCGGCCTTTTCGCTGTCGCCGATGGCTTCCGTGGCCCGGGCCGTGATCCGCGCGATCCTAGCCAGCCGGTTGGATTCCTCTTCGGTAAACCTCTTCTCCTTCCTTCTGCGGGCCAGCGTCCGCGGCGGGATGTCCAGCAGCGAAACCGCCTCGCTTTGCTTGAGCCCCAGGGTCCCCGCCAAGGCATCAAGTGTCTTCAGGGGCAAACCCTTTTTAAGGGCCACGAGGAACCCGTCGAAGGTCGTCGCGTGCTTCCCGATCAACCTTTCTCCCCCGAGGATGTTCACGATCGCTGCTTCGTACACGGCGGCACCTCCTTGCCATCTGGCCTATATCTTAATGCCATCAGGCCCAAGTGTCAATACGGAGAGATGGTGTATGGAGAGGATAAAAATTACCGGCATTCCCCCGTTCCGTTTCCGTTGTACGTGTCCTCGGCGATGCGCCCGTGATTCAGCATGATCCTCCGCTGGGCAAGGTTTCCCAGGACGCGGTCATGAGTCACGACGATGATGGTCTTGCCCCCCCTGTGAAGTTTGTGGAAGATCTCGAAGACCTTCTCTTCGTTTGCCTCGTCCAGGTTTCCCGTCGGCTCGTCGGCCAGGATGACCCCGGGGTCGTTCACCAGCGCCCGGGCGATGCACGCGCGCTGCTGTTCCCCTCCCGAAAGTTGAGAAGGGAGGTGCGAGGCGCGATGCCCCATCCCCACGGATTCCAGCATCTCGCGGGCCTGTCCTTCATCCACCATGGAGTGGAAATACTGGGCCAGCATCACGTTTTCCCGCACGGTGAGATAGGGGATGAGGTAGAACTGCTGGAACACCAGTCCGATGTTCTCCCGGCGGAAAACCGCCGCTTCGGCCGGCGCGAGACCGGCGATGTCCGTGCCCAGCAGCCTCACCCGGCCGGTCGTTGGTCTATCGAGACCGTCCAGAAGGTTCAGGAAGGTCGTTTTCCCCGAGCCCGACGGTCCCATGACGGCCACCCATTCCCCCCGCGGGATCCGCAGGCTGATGTGGTCGAGGGCCTTCACCTCGCCGGGATAAACCTTGCTGACTTCGGTAAATGTTACGGCTGCTTCTTCCATCATTCCCCCCTGAGTGCGATGGCAGGATCCAGTTTCAGGGCGCGCCTCGCGCCCGCGCCGCCCGCCAGCAGGGCGACGCCTACGGTGACGGCCAATGCGGCCAGAAAAGATGTCCAATGGGGCGTGACCGAGACCTGGAAAATGCGGAGCGTTACCCCTTGAGCCAGGAACGTGCCCAGAAGGAAACCGGCGGCGGCGCCTACGGCCCCAAGTACCGCGCTTTCATAGAGAAGAAAGAGCACGATCAATCGCCTTTTTGCCCCCAGCGCCTGGAACAGGGCCAGCTCCTGCCGGCGCTCCGCCACGCGGGCCAGGACGGCGGCGGAAACCCCGAGAGACGACAGCGACAGGACGGCAAGAAGCGCGAGCGCCGACAGGAGCTTGATCTTTTCAAGGGTCTTCTGTTCGCCGTGCAGGATCTGGCGCAACGGTTTCACGGCGACGCCCGCATGCGTGGCATCCAACCGTTCGGCCAGGAGTCCGATCCCCTTCTCTCCCCCCGGTACGGACAGCAGGGCGTAGGAGGTCAAGGGCGGCGGCATCCCCGAGGTTGGCGCTTCGGCGCCCTCCGTGGAGGCAGGAACGGGGAGAAAGATCCTGTCCTCATCCTCGTCGCCGGATTCGAAGACCCCGGTAATCCGTATCCGGCTTTCCTGGCCGGGACGGGTCCATCGGATCGTCCATTCCGACCCCTCCTTGATCCCGAAGGCAGCCGCGGCCCGCATGCCCGCCAAACCTTCCCCAGGCGACACGGGGCGCCTGCCCCGCACCACCCAGTAAGGGGTCATTCCGGATAATTCCTTCGGATCGGCCGTGATGACGGCCGCCGGCTTGCCTTTCAGGGTGCCGACCCGTCCCTGGAGCACGGCTATTCTCGCATCCGCTCCCACCGCCAACCCCTTCACCGCTTCCCATTTCGGAGACATCCCGACCGATCCCGGCGCCGTCATCCCGCCGGAAGGTTCCGCGTCCGAATAGACGACGGCGTTCGCCCCGAGACGGCGCAGGGAACCGCTCATTTTCTTCTCCGCGTCGACGGCGAGAGCGGCGAACAAGGTGACCAGCGCCGCGCAGGCGGAAAGAGTCGCCAGAGTCCAGACGGTAATCCGGACCCTCTTGAGCAAGGAATTTCCGACGATCTTCACCAGCATCATTTACCCCTCATTTCCCGTGCAACACCGCAGCCGTATCCTGATTGAGCGCCTGCCAGACGGGCCAGATGCTTCCGGCCAGGACGATCATCAATCCGAGAAACGGAGAAAGCACGGCCAGCGCCGGATGGAGTTCCGGCTCGCTTCCGAATACGGCCCGCACCAGCCACTGGCCGAGAAAGGATCCCGTGGCGGCGGCCAGCAGCCCGCCCGCAAGTCCGAGGACGGCTCCTTCGCTCAGGAACAGGAGGAGCACCGATTCTCTCGAAGCGCCGATCGCCTGCATCAGCGCAACCTCCGCACGGCGTTCCAGGACCGCCGACGTCAGCACGCCGGCCACGCTGAGGCAGCAGGCCGCAAGAGTCAGCATCGCCAGCAGGAACATCAGTCCTTCAATACGGGTGAGGATGGCGCCCTGCGTCTCGGAAACCTTCCTGACCACGCGCGCCGCGGACCCGGGAACGGACTTCTGGATCTCCGCCGCCACCGATCCCGGATAGGGAGTGCAGAACCAGCGCTCGTACTCGGCAGGAGTCAGGGACTTGGGGTCCTGCCGGTACTTCTCGGCAAGCTTGTTCTCCGGCGTCGTCAGGGCGCTGACATCGGCTTCGGAGTATTTTCCTTCCAGGCCGGCGAGCGCCTGGGCGGCCGCAAGGGGGAGGATGATCGCATCGTCTTCCCGCCCCCCGGTCGATGCGATTCCGGCAACCGTGATCGTGGCAAAGCCGGAGGGGGCGGCCATCCGGATCTTGTCTCCTGGACGAACCCCCAGCTTCCGGGCCAGGCTGTCCCCCACGAGGGAGTGGATCTCTTCCCCTGCGGATCCGTCGGAAGGCCAGGCCCCTTGGACCTGCCAGTGCTTATAGACCCGCCTGGCTCCCGTTACGAAAGGTTCTCCCCCCTCCACCGGGATTTTCTGCTCCAACCAGACTCCCAGCAGCGTGACTTCACGGCCTTCGGCTTTTCCACGGCTCCATAAGCGGGGAACCACGCCCAGGATGTTGTTCTTCCAAAAGATTCGCTTAAGGGCGACCAGATCACGCTCTTCCAGATAAGCCGGGGAGGTGGTTGAAGCGACATCATGTCCGCCGACGCGGACCGGAACCGAGGCAGCAATGGGTTCCAGCCTGATGTTCGAGCCGAACGCCTGGAGCTCCCGGTTCATCTTGTCCCCCACGTCGATGCTTACGGCCAGGAAAGCCAGAATCAGGCTGATTCCGACCCAGACGGCGAAGGCCGCCAGGAGCTTTCGCGTCATCCTTCGAGCCAATGAATTGGCCAGCAGTCTGAAAAACATGGATCTTCCGCCTTTTTACCGCTTCACGTAGGCGCCCGGATCGGCCTTGAACATGGCTTGGCACTTTCCCATGCCGCAAAAATAATAGGTCTTCCCGTTGTACGTCTCGAAACCGGCCGCTTCATTCAGCCTTATGCGCATGCCGCAAACCGGGTCGACTTCCTCCAATCCCGACTGCGCGGCAAAGATCGCCGCCTTCTCTTCCAGCGCATGGAGGGGTACCTTGACATGCGTTGCCGTGACCTCGCACTTGAGCGGGATCGGGTTGCACCCGCCTGAATTGCCCATCGTGAAAGGATTGATTTCCGCCGCGCAGTTCAGGCACAACAGGTTTTCTCCTTCCTGGATATATCCGAAGGCGCCGCAGATCTCGCAGGCATCCAGTGCGGTGCGGATCTTCCCGTCGGTGGTCTTCATCGCAAGGAATCGCACCAGGCGTCCGTCGGCGAGGAACCCCAGACGGTGGAGCTTGCCGTCCGCAAGCGCTTCGACCGGGACGACCGCAAAATCTCCTTCCCGGGCGACGGGCTCCGGGGGCGGCACATTCTTGGGCGCGATCTCCCGGGCATACACGATGCCCACGGAAATCAGCACTGCGAACGCGCTGACCACGGCGCCGAGCCGGTAGAACCGCTCCCGCCGGATCCTTGCCATCTCCGCCCTTCTCGCGGCCTGCGAAACGTCTCCCTCCTGATCGACGAGCTCGGGCTTCCGGGTCAGCCAGATGAAGAGCGGGATCGCCACGAGGGCCAGGATGAAGAGGGAGTTGTTCCGGACAACGGGCCCGACCAACGCCATGCTGGTCCGGTTCGCGGGAAGGATGGCGATCTCCGCGAATTCGTGATAGCCGTTGATCAGCAACTGAACGACGAAGATGCCCAACACCCACTCCGTAACCGTGAAGAACCGTCGCAGGTCCACCTGGAGGCTGCCGCGGACGAACATCACGCAAAAAACCACGGCGCCCGCAAGCCCCAGGACCGAGCCGACGAAGCCGAGGATCGCGTCGGTGGTCAGGTTGACGGCCGCGAGAAACATCACCGCCTCCGCGCCCTCCCGGAAAACCATGAGGAATACGAAAGCGCCCAGCGCCCATCCCTCTCTCGATATTTTTCCGCCGGACTCCGCCTCCACGGCTTGCCACACGCGCCCTTCTATCCGGGAGCGGAGCATCTTCCCCTTGCGGTGCATCCACATCATCATCGACACGACGAAACACGCGGAGACCCAGTACAGGGTTCCTTCGTAGATTTCATCGCCGACGGGCATGAAATGAAGAACGATCGCCGCCGCAACACTGGCAAGAACCGCCAGTCCGAGACCCCAGAACACGGGCCGCTCCAGATCGCGCCGACCGGCTCGCTTGAGCACGACCAGAACGATCCCGGTGACGAGGGCGGCTTCAATGCCCTCCCTGAGCATGATCACGAACGACTCGAACATTTTCTCCTCCTTCTCCGTGTCTTCCGGTTAAAACGTCGCCTGGAGCTGCGCGTACACGTAATTGATGTCCTTGACGCTCCCGGCGGCGTCCTTGAAGAAATCGCCGGTGAAGAACCGGTTGCCGCTGAGCAGCACGGAGATGCTTTCCTTGATTTTGCAGGTCAATATCAGGTTCGTCTCGATGCCGATCTCCTTGCTGAACCCGGCCGGAACCTTGTTGGCCCGGAAGTAGTGCCCGTCCAGGGACAGGTTCAGCTTTGCCGTGAGGTCGACCCCGCCGCCTGCGGTGAAAACCTGGAGGCCGCTGGCCGCCGCGCTTCCCACCGTCAGGCCGCCCAGCTCGCCGATCACGTTCATGTCGCCGAGAATCGAGGTGTCGTTGTTGGGATTGTGAAACTCCGTGAATTTCCCCTCCTGCGGACTCCCGTCGCCGGAACCGTACGCGAACGCGAGGAAGACCTTCCCCGGATACCGCCCCAGGGAGGGATCGAAGGTCACGTCCGCATGGCCGCCGAAGGCACTGATATGGTTGTGGCTCACTCCGTCCCGGTTCTTCCTCCCGAACTGGTAGACCGGCTCCACCTCGAAAACCGCGCTTTTTACGATGCGGCCCGAGAGCCGGGTCCCCACCGAATAGGTCACCTCGTGCTCCCCGCCCACGTGCGTTTCCCCGGCCCCGCCGGTGTCGCGGAGGCCGTATAGATCGACCGAAAGCGTCTCCCGAGGTTTATAGATTGCGTAGATCCCGTAAAGCCTCCCTTCGATCCCTCCTGCCCATTTCTTAACGTATCGGCCGCCGAACAGATCGAGGGAGAACTTCTCCGCGGGTTTCCACGACAGCTTCGCCGCGTCGAAGGTCAGGCCGTCGTAGAAACTGTCGGCGCCGAGCAGGAAGGTACTGCCGTAAACGAGCTCCTGCCGCCCGGCCTTGAGGGAGACTCCTTTCACGCCGGGCACGACGCCTTCCACGTACCCCTGGTACAGGCTGAAGATCGAAAAGTCCGTGTCGTCGGAGAAGGCGTACCACTGCCCTTCCACGCGGGCGGAGAAGTTCTCCGAAGGGCTCACGGTAACCGAGGGACGAAGGCGGAACAGGATCCTCCCCTCGTCGTTCCCCGGCGTGAAGGAGAAGCTCCCGAGGCTGAAGTTCGTCGCCGCTTCCGGCCGCACCAGGGAGTCCAGCCCCAGCTTCACCGGTCCGAACCGCAACGGGTCCGGCGGATCATCATGGGCACGTGCCGGTCCCGTCACGCACAGGACCAAAACCGCAAGGACCGCCGCGGCGGGGAGAAGCCCGCACGTTCGACGGGAAAGAAAAGGAAGGACAAACGGGTGGAAACGATCCGTTTTCGGAATGGTGTTCAAGCCGCACGCTCCCTTTGTTCGAACAAAGGATTGGAAGCCACAACCCGTAAAGCCTTGGCGCGCCGGAACGCGCGCCCTCAAGTTGCGCTTTCACTGTGCGGCTCATGGAGCGGCCCGATCCAGGGCGGCCCGATCCGTACCGTAAAACGCCCCTTGCCGGTCAGACTCCGGCCAGGATGTCGACCAACTTCCTCCGCAACGCTTCGAGTCTCTTCGATTTGAAGGAGCTCCTCGTCTCCTCGAGGACCCCTATCGTCTCCTGAAGGACCGCCTGCAGCCTGGAAAGCCTCTCGCAGTCGACCAGGGGGCAATATGCCTTGGGTCCCGAGGCATCCCTTCCACCCGCGAGGACCTGCTTGAAGACGCGGCGCTGGTGATCTACCCGCTGGTGCATCTCCTTGGCGATCCGATCGACGTATTCCTCGATCCCCATGGCCTCCAACGGCTCTTCTCCTTTGGCACACATATGAGCAGGCGTTTCATTCATATGGAAAAAAAATATCACCCCACGGAGACGTGCTTGATGCATTCCTCCAGGAGGTTTCGGATGTGGTCGTCGTCCAGCGAATAATATGCGATCTTCCCTTCCTTGCGGTACTTCACGAGGCGCTGCCCGCGAAGGAGTCTCAGCTGGTGCGAGATCGCCGAACCGGTCAGGCCCAGGAGACGCGCCAGGTCGAAAACGCAGAGCTCCTGCCCCCCGAGCGCGGAGATGATCCGGACGCGTGTGGGGTCGCTCAGGGCGCTGAAGGTCTCCGCAAGCGCCCTCACCATCCGGTCGCTCGGCATGGCGGTCCGGGCGGCGCGCGCGCTCACCCCGTCGATGAACGAAATTCTTTCCGCTACCCCGCCGCCGTGATTTCCTGCCGGTGCATCCAACTCGGGAGACTCCTTGAATGAAATGGTTGCTCACATATACCAATCATCCGGGATTCCTGTCAAGAAAAATTTTCACTGCCCGCAACCGGCCGGCCGGACTGGCCACTGGCCCGGATTCTCACGGACGGATACACTGGTACTGCCGACATGCAAGGAAAACATCCCCGGGAGGGATGCATGGATTTCGGGCGCAAGGACGTGCTGGCGGCACGGGAGCGGGTCTACCGGCTGGCGTACTCCACCCCCCTGGTCGAGGAGGACCCCCTGTCGGAGAGATTCGGCGGGAAGGTCCTCTCCAAGCTCGAGAATCTCCAGGGTTCCGGTTCGTTCAAGATCCGGGGGGCTGCGAGCAAGGTCCTCTCCCTCGATCCCGAAAAGGTGCGGGGGGTGATCGCCGCCAGCGCGGGGAACCACGCCCGCGGCGTCGCTCGCGCGGCCCGCCTGGCCGGAATCCCGGCCACCCTGGTGATGCCCGTCTGGGCCCCGGTCTCCAAGTCGGCGGCCGCACAGCGGGAAGGCGGGGAGAGCACGCGGATCATCCTTCACGGGGAAACGTTCGAAGAGGCCTCCCGGCATGCGCTCGCTCTGGCGAAGGAGTCCGGGTTCGCCGTCGTCCATCCCTTCGACGACCCGCTGGTGATCGCCGGGCAGGGGACGCTCGGGCTGGAACTCCTCGATGCGGGAGGCATTCCGGGGACGATCTACGTTCCGGTGGGAGGCGGAGGGCTGCTGGCAGGCATCGGGGCGGCCGTGAAGGAGAAGCACCCGGAGGCGGAACTGGTGGCGGTCCAGGCGGAAGGGGCATCCTCATTATTGCCGTCGCTCGAGGCCGGGCGGCCCGTGGCCTGCCCGCAGGTGCGCACGATCGCCGACGGCATCGCGGTGGCCGGGATGAGCGAACGCACGTTCGAAGCGGCACGCCGGTATGCGGACGAAGCCGTCACCGTGGAAGACGAGGAGATCGCCGCGGCCATCCTCTACGCCCTGGAGGAGATGAAGACCACGCTGGAAGGCGCCGGGGCGGCACCGCTGGCCGCCCTCCTCTACAAGCGCCCTCCGAAGAAGTTCCCCGCCGTGATGGTGCTCTCCGGGGGGAATATCGATGTGAATTTCCTGGCGCAGATCACGGAGCGGGGCCTATTCCGATCGGGGAGACTCGTACGACTGCGGTTCCTGGTGATGGACCGCCCGGGCTCGCTGGCAGCGCTCCTTGCCGCGGTCGCCCGAGAGCGCTCCAACGTGGTGAGCATCGAGCACGACCGGCTGCCGCCCGATTGTCCTCCGGGATCCTCCGCCGTGGTCCTTCTCCTCGAGACCCGCGACCGCGCCCACGGGGAGGAGCTTGCAGCCCGCCTAAGCGATCAAGGGTTCCGGCAAACGAACGGATTGCCAAAGATGCCTTTTGCTTGGCCAACTCCGCGATGAATATGGTATTTTTTGAGGGTTATCCCGGCGGAAAAGGGGGATTCCGTTGCGTTTCCGGAGGCCCGACAAAAAGAAGCTGCTCGCCTTCCTGACCATTCTGGGACCCGGGATCATTACCGCATCGGTGGACAACGACGCCGGCGGGATCGCCACCTATTCGATCGCGGGAGCGCATTACGGCTACTCCCTGCTATGGACGCTCATTCCCATCACCGTCGCCCTCATCGTCGTGCAGGAAATGGTGGCGCGGATGGGAGTCGTCACCGGCAAGACGCTTGCAGACCTCATTCGGGAGAAGTTCGGCGTCCGGCTGACGTTTTTCCTCCTCTCCGCGCTCCTGATCGCCAACCTCGGCAATACGGTGGCGGAGTTCGCCGGGTGGGCGGCCGCGCTGGAGATCTTCGGGATCAGCCGGTACCTCTCCGTGCCGATCGGAGCCATTGCGGTCTGGTTCCTCGTCGTCAAGGGAACGTACCGGGTCGTGGAAAAGATCTTTCTCATCGCGGCCACGATCTATTTCACCTACGCCGTCTCGGCCTGGCTGGGCCATCCTCCATGGGGGACGGTGGCCCTGAATCTGGTCACGCCTTACATCCGTATGGACGGGGCGTACATCATGCTCCTCATCGGGATGGTGGGGACTACGATCGCGCCCTGGATGCAGTTTTACCTGCAGTCGGCCGTCGTAGAGAAGAATATCCAGGTGGAGGATTACAAATACTGCCGTGCGGATGTGATCGTCGGCTGTTTCGTGACGGACATCGTGGCCCTTTCCATCATCGTCGCCTGCGGGGCAACCCTGTTCACCGCCGGTATCCGGATCACGGATGCGAAGGACGCCGCGCTCGCGCTTTCTCCTCTCGCGGGAAAGTATGCGTCGGTCCTGTTCGCCGTCGGCCTTGCCAACGCCTCCCTGTTCGCTGCTTCCATCCTGCCGCTGGCGACGGCCTACTCGGTCTGCGAGGGGATGGGCTGGGAGTCCGGCATCGACAAGAATTTCCGGACCGCGCCGCACTTCTTCTGGCTGTATACGGGACTGATCGTCGCGGGAGCGATCCTGGTGTTGTATCCGTCCGCCCCCCTCATCCTCATCATGTACCTGTCCCAGGTGGCCAACGGCATTCTCCTTCCGCTCGTCCTCATCTACATGCTGAAGCTGATCAACGACAGGGAACTGATGGGGGATTACGTCAACTCGAAATCGTTCAACCGCATCGCGTGGACGACCACGGTCGTCATGATCGTTCTAACTGGACTGCTCGTGATCGTCACGCTTTTCCCGGGCCTGCCCGGGCTCATCGGACTGTAAATTACTTTATTCGTCCTCCCTTAAAAAGTTTAAGAACGTCCCCGGGGTGAAGTTACATCCTGCGGCGCTTGCGCCTCGAGGCGGGGGGCAGCAGCAGGTCGACCACGTCGTCCACCGTGACAACGCCCAGGAGGCAGTTCTCATCGTCCACCACCGGCAGGGCGAGGAGGTTGTACTTCGAGATCAGCTCCGCCACCGTCTCCTGTCCGGCGTCGGCGTGCACGGTAATCAGCTTTTTATGCATGACGTCGCTGATGGGCTTGCCCGGATCCTCGAAGATGAGGTCGCGCAGACCCAATACGCCCAGGAGCTTCTCGGCTTCGACGACATAGATGTAGTAATACGCCTCGAGCTCGGTCGCGTCCTTCCGGAACCGCTCCATCGCCTCCCCGATGGTGATCCCCGGAGGATAGGCCAGATACTCGTTGATCATGAGGCCCCCTGCGGTGTCTTCCTCGTGGGCGAGCAGCTCGTGGATGTCCTCGGCTTCCTCTTTCTCCATGAGACCCAGGAGCTCCTGCGCCTTCTCGGCGGAGAGGTCGGCGATGACGTCGGCCGCCTCGTCGGGCGGCATCCGCTCGATGACGTCGGCCGCCTGCTCCTTATCCATGTCCGAGATGATGTCGGCCTGCACTTCCGGCTCCAGCTCGTGGAGCGCCTCCGCCGCGGTTTCGATGTCGAGCCGCTCGAAGAACCCCTTCCGCTCCTCGTGGGACATCCCGCTGATGATCTGGGCGATGTCCGCGGGGTGGATCTTGGAAAGAGCCTCTCTCGAGACGGACAAGGTCAGCCGGTCGAGCTTGATCTCCAGCGGCTGGATGAATTCCCAGGAGATCAGCTGGTGCCGCAGCGGATGCCGGATCGCTTCGAAGAAGGAGTCCCCGCGCCGCTCCACTCCCAGGCGCCGCAGGATTCCCCGCACGCCGACGTCGACGTCGGTGACGCAGGCCGCACCGCCCTCTTCCGTCAGCTTGACGTCGTTGACCCGGACCACCTTGGCGCCGTTGATGTCCACGATCTGCTTGTCGAGGATGTCCTTCCGGATGAGGAGCCGTTCGTGGGAGGGCAGGAACTCCGAGAGTTCGCTCTCCCGCTTCCGCGAGGAGATGATCCGCCGGTTGAAGATGTTCAGGTCCGCCCAGGGGAGGAACCACATCTTCTTTTTCTTTTCCAGGACCAGGCCCGCCGCCCGGGGGAACGGAGACCCCCCTTCCACGGCGATGTCGCGCAGCGTCCCGATCTCCTCGCCCAGCGGATCGAGGACCGTCTTGCCCAGTACATCCGCCACGTAAACTTCCCCGATCAAGGTCATTTTTCGAAACTCCCTTCCTGCGCGGGGATCCCGGCTTCAGTTTACTTTCCGGGTTTGAGGCAGGTCAAGGAAGGAGGGAGGAGGAATGATAAAGTAGATTGGCAATTTCACCTTGTGGAGACCGGATCGATGCCCGAGCCTGCCGCCCTGCCGACGGATCCGGCCGCCCCGCCGCCCGCAGAGGCGCCCGCGGTCAAGTGGCGCAACCCGTACAAGCTTCTCCCGCGGCTCCGCTGGCTGGTTCAGGGCGTCTACGTCCTGTTCTTCGTCCTGGTGGGCGTCGAGTTCCACGCCTTCTACCGGCAGGCCGTCTCCGGCGGCCCCATCACCGCGCACCGCCCGCCCGCGGTGGAGGGATTCCTCCCGATCAGCGCCCTGATCGGGCTCAAGAAGTTGCTCCTCACCGGCAACTACGACAAGGTCCACCCCGCGGGGCTGACCATCCTGATCGCGGCCATCCTCTCTTCCTTCCTGGCGCGGAAGGTCTTCTGTTCGTGGGTGTGCCCGGTCGGCGGGATCTCCCGGGCGCTCGAGTGGATCGGGAAGAAGACGCTCTGGAAGCATCGCGAGAGGGTGACCGTCGTGAACGACCGGGTGGACCTGGCGCTTACCTCGCTGAAGTACCTGCTCCTGGCCTTCTTCTTCTGGGCGATCGGCATCGGCATGGACGAGGTGGCGATCGACAAGTTCATGAACTCCACCTACAACCACGCGGCGGATGCGAAGATGCTCCTCTTCTTCGCGGACATCTCGCGGGCGACCGCGATCACCCTGATCGTCCTCGCGGCGCTCTCCGTCGTCATCAAGCACTCCTGGTGCCGGTATCTGTGCCCGTACGGCGCCCTTCTGGGGCTCGTGAGCTGGGCCTCTCCGCAACGGGTCGTCCGGGACGCGGAGAGCTGTACGGACTGCAAGGCGTGCACCCGCGCCTGCCCGGTGGAGATCACCGTCCACAAGAAACCTTCCGTCCGGACTCCGGAGTGCACGGGGTGCATGTCGTGCATTGCCGCCTGCCCCGTCGAGGACTGCCTGACGGTCACGAGGAAAGGGCGGGAGTCATGGTCCCCCTGGTACATTCCCGCCGTCGGCTTAGGGACGATCTTCCTCTTGTGGGGAGTCTCCCGGGTCACCGGGCACTGGCACACCGACCTGCCGCTCTCGACGCTGGTCGAGGCATATCGGCAGGCGAACACGCTCATCCACCCGTAATATCGGTCTCGGCGCCTCCCCGCCTGGAACGGAATCTGGAAATCCGAAATTGCTAATCGAAGGCAGAGAGTTTCCTCCCCGCCTTTTTCTGTCTCTTCATGCTGTTGTACTGCTCAGTGGAACAACTTGTACTGGACGATATAGACGGCAATGCCGCCGAAGTAGCCGATCAGGGCAAGACCGCTGATCCGCCTGACATACCAGAAGAAGTGGATTTTTTCCAGTCCCATGGCGGCCACCCCGGCTGCGGAACCGATGATCAGGATCGAGCCGCCGGTGCCGGCGCAGTAGGCCATGAACTCCCAGAGGAAGCTGTCGGTCGGGTATTGGGCCAGACTGTACATCCCCATGGAGGCTGCCACCAGCGGCACGTTGTCGACGATGGCGCTCACCAGGCCGATGATGGTGACGATCACGTCCTGGCGGCCGACGGTCTGATCCAGCCACTTGGCCAGCGCCCCCAGGATATGCGTATGCTCCAGAGTGGCTACGGAGAGCAGGATGCCGATGAAGAAGACGAGCGAGCCCATGTCAATCCTCATCAGGGCGTGCACCAGGGTCAGGTGTTCCTTTTCCTCGTCCTCCTTTTCGCGATGGATCAGCTCACCCACCAGCCAAAGGATGCCCAGGCCAAACAAGATCCCCATGAACGGGGGCAGGTGGGTCACTGTCTTGAAGATGGGGACGCAGATCAGGATGCCGATCCCCAGGAAGAACATCAGGTTGCGCTCGAAGGAGGTGGACTGTAGCAGGCCATTTTCCTTGATCCGGGCCGGGGCAACGACCTCCCGCCCCTTCAGCAGGTAACTGGTTACCGCCAATGGCAAGATCAGGTTGACCAGTGACGCTGCCAGAACACCCTTTATGATGACCAGTGCGGTGATCTGTCCGCCGATCCAAAGCATGGTGGTGGTGACGTCGCCGATCGGAGACCAGGCGCCGCCGGCATTGGCGGAGATGACGATCATCCCGGCAAAGAAGAGGCGGTCGTCGTGATTGTCCAGCAGCTTCTTCATCAGCGAAATCATCACGATGGTGGTGGTCAGGTTGTCGATCACGGCGCTGAGGAAGAAGGACACGAAACAGACCAGTCCCATCAGGGTGGAGAGCTTGGTGGTTTTGATACGGGAGGTGATCACTTCGAACCCGTTGTGGGCGTCCACCACCTCGACGATGGTCATTGCCCCCATCAGAAAGAAGACGATCTGGGCGGTGGAAGCCAGCGATTCGTTGAGCTGATGCCCCACCAGGTGATGATCGTCGGTCATGACGGCATAGACCGTCCAGAGCAGGCCAGCCGCCAGGATCGCAGAAGCGGATTTGTTGATCTTGATCGGGTGCTCGAGGGCGATGGCGGCATAGGCGATGACAAAGATTACGATAAGTATGGTAAGCATATTGTCAAATATATCCTATGTCCGTGAAATTGAACTTGTGAGAATTTGAAAGCGACCGCCCGATTTCATGCCACGTCCAGGGCGTTTGCGCAATTCTAATCAGCGGCACGGTTGGGTAAAAATAATTTTTCATAACGAAAAAAACCGGGCACCCCGAAAAGGATGCCCGGATCCGATTCACTGGCTCCCCGGGCAGGACTCGAACCTGCAACCTAGTGGTTAACAGCCACCCGCTCTGCCGGTTGAGCTACCGGGGAACGAAAAACGGCAGAGATGAACTAT
>Ga0209342_10000462_pt1 | contig 46988 bp, 48 predicted proteins | sample RifCSP16_2_FD_184023 | JGI IMG/M metagenome (GOLD analysis project Ga0209342, IMG submission 184023) | Soil microbial communities from Rifle, Colorado - Rifle CSP2_sed 16_2 (SPAdes) (version 2) | ecosystem: Environmental > Terrestrial > Deep subsurface > Rock core/Sediment | place: Rifle...
ATGTTGCCTCCTTGTCGACCCCCACCCTGTCCCTCCCCACGTCGGGGGAGGGAACCGCGGCGGCGGGATTGCACCGACGCTCTTGTCGTGACGAGCCGACGCGCGCACGACCAGGGTGCATTGTCTCGACGGGCGCCTCCGTCGTCAATGCGGCTGCGCGCGGTGGCGGAGCCCGGCCCGAACCAGTAGACTGCGCACTCGACCCACACCAACGAGCGATGGCCCTCGCGACCGGCGCGCGCCTCGGTCCCTACGAGATCCTCGGCCCCCTCGGGGCGGGAGGGATGGGCGAGGTCTACCGCGCCCGCGACACGCGGCTCGGGCGCGAGGTCGCGATCAAGGTCCTGCCCCCACACCTCGCGGACAGCGCGGACCGGCGCGAGCGGTTCGAGCGCGAGGCGCGGGCGGTGGCGGCGCTCTCCCATCCCAACATCCTGGCCCTCCACGACATCGGACGGGAGGGCGAGACCGCCTTCGCGGTCATGGAGCTGCTGGAGGGCGAGACGCTCCGGGAGCGGCTCAAGACCGGGCCCCTGCCGCTGCGCAAGGTGATCGACTACGCGACGCAGACGGCGCTCGGCCTCGCCGCCGCGCACGCGCAGGGCATCGTGCACCGCGACCTCAAGCCGGAGAACCTGTTCCTCACGCGGGACGGACGGCTGAAGATCCTCGACTTCGGCCTCGCGCGCCAGACGGCACTCGGTCAGACCGCGGACGAGACGAGCTCGCCCACGCTGGAGCGGCGCACGGCCGCCGGGATGCTGCTCGGGACCGCGGGCTACATGTCGCCGGAGCAGGTCCGGGGAGAGGAGGCCGACCTGCGGTCGGACATCTTCAGCTTCGGATGCGTGCTCCACGAGATGCTCAGCGGCCGGCGCGCCTTCCAGCGGGAGACGGCGGCGGAGACGATGACCGCGGTCCTGCGCGAGGAGCCGGAGTCCCTCGCGCAGACGCTGCCCGAAGCGCCGCCGGCGCTCGAGCGCATCGTCACGCACTGCCTCGAGAAGGCCCCCGACGAGCGCTTCCAGTCCGCCCGGGATCTCGCCTTCGACCTGCAGAGCCTGTCGACGGTCTCGGCGGCGGAGCCGCTGCGGGCGCCGCGCGGCCGTGGGGGACGACGACTGAGGGCGGCCGCCCTCGCCTTGCTGGCGGTGCTCGGAGGCGTCACGGTGGGCTGGCTTCTCGGCCGCGGGTCCGAACGTCCGGGCGCGGGTGCAGCTCCGGTCTCCTTCGTGCAGCTCACCGACCAGCCCGGCGTCGAGTCCGACCCCGCTCTAGCCCCCGACGGCAAGACCGTCGTCTACACCAGCGATGTTGACGGCCAGCTCGACCTCTTCCTCCTCCGGGTCGGGGGGCGTAACCCGGTCGCGCTCACCGCCGACAGCTCGGCCGACGACTCCCAGCCGGCGTTCTCGCCCGAAGGGGGCCGCATCGCCTTCCGCTCGGAGCGGGAGGGCGGCGGCATCTTCATCATGGAGTCGACGGGGGAGTCGGTCCGGCGTCTCTCCGACTCCGGCTTCCACCCGAGTTGGTCGCCCGACGGCCGCGAGATCGTCGTCTCGACGACCGGGTTTTTCTTTCCCACGGACCGCTCGGGTGTCTCGGGCGAGCTGTGGGCGATCGCGGTCGCGACGGGTAAGAAGCGGCCGGTCCTCCGGGGAGGCGACGCCGTCCAGCCCGCCTGGTCGCCCGGCGGCCGACGCATCGCCTACTGGGGACTGCGGCCCGCCAGCGGACAGCGCGACCTCTGGACGGCGGCCGCCGACGGCTCGGAGACGCAGGGCGTCCCCGTCACCGAGGATGCCCCGCTCGACTGGAGCCCGACCTGGGCCCCCGACGGGCGCCACCTCTACTTCTCGAGCACGCGCGGCGGGACCATGAACCTCTGGCGCGTCCCGATCGACGAGACGACCGGACGCGTGCTCGGCGCACCCGAGGCACTCACGACGCCGGCCTCGTGGAGCGGCCACTACAGCCTCGCGAGCGACGGGAAGCGAATCGCCTTTGAGAGCCTGGACTGGCGCTCGACGCTCCTGCGGGTCGCGTTCGACCCGGTCGCGGAGAAGACGGTGGGGTCGCCGGTGCCGGTCCTCCGGACGACACAGCCGATCCGGGACCACCAGTTCTCGCCCGACGGGGAGTGGGTGGCTTTCACCCGCCCGGGCGCTCGGGAGGACCTGTTCCTCGCGCGGGCGGACGGCCGCCAATACCGCCGCCTCACCGACGACCCCTTCCGCGACCGGGGGCCGGCGTGGTCTCCGGACGGCCGGCGCCTGGCCTTCTACTCCGATCGGGGGGGCAACTACGAGATCTGGACGATCCACCCCGACGGCTCCGGACTCGAGCCGCTCACCCGCGAAGGCCGGAACATCAACTTCCCGGTCTGGTCGCCGGACGGCCGCCGGATCGCGTCCGCCCGCGTCGGCTTGGACTGGCTGATTCTCGACGTGGGCCCGCCGGTGGCGGTGAAGACGATGCCGCCCATCGGTGATGCGCGGGTCTTCTGGCCGCTCTCGTGGTCGCCCGACGGGAGCCGGATCGCCGGGATCACCGCCCGCGCCGACGGCCAGATCGCGGGGGTCGCACTCTACGCGCTCGCGAGCGGACGCTACGAGGGCGTGCCGGGCGGCGGCGTGGGGTGGCAGTGGATCTTTCCCAAGTGGCTCCGCGACAGCCGCCGGCTGCTCGTCCGGGACCACAGCGGGATCGCCCTTCTGGACCCCGCGACCGGGCGAACGAAGCGGCTCCTCGCCGTCTCCGGCTACATGGTGGGCGCTAGCGTCGGCGTGTCGCCGGACGATCGCTGGATCACCTACACCGAAACGGCGACCGACGGCGACGTCTGGCTGATGACGCTGAAGTGACCACGGTCCTCCTCCTCGCCGCCGCCGTCGCCGGAGCCGCATCGCCCATCACGTACCGGCTGGCTTACACCACACCGAGGCCGGGCGTCGTCGAGGTCGTTATGGCGGTCGGGATGCTCCCGGCGCCGGCGATGCTCGTCATGCCCCGCGCGATCCCGATGGGCTATGGCCAGCAGCCCTACGACCGCTTCGTGATCGATGTGGAAGGGGAGGACGATGGCGGGCGTCCGGTGGTCGTCGCACGCGAGGACGGGCCGCGATGGAGGCTCGGCGCGGAAGGCCAGGCCCTTGGGCGGATCCGCTACCGTGTCGACGTCGCCCGGATGGAGCGGGAGATCCAGAGCGCCTCCGACAGCTCGCGCGCCCGCCTCGGCTACCTGAGCCTCCTCGGCTACTCTGTCTTCGCCTTCATCGAAGGCGCCGAGGATCGCCCGGCGCGGCTCGAGGTCGAGGTCCCTGGAGAGTGGCCGGTCCTCACGACCCTCGCACCGCGCGCGCCCCCGGAGCGGCGGCGCACCGTGGGCGAGGCGAAGGACTACTACGCCCTCGCCGACTCGCAGGTGGTGGCCGGGCCCGACCTCGAGGTGCGCCCGCTCGAGGGTGCCGTGCCCTTCTTTCTCACGCTGTACGCCGAGGCCCCCGCGGAGGCGGCGACGCTGGGGCGGCTCGCCGAGGAGGCGATGGCGGCGGTGGTCGCCTATTTCGGCGGCGCGCCCTTCGCCCACTACACGTTGATCCAGGAGTATCTGACGCCGGTCTCCTCCCGCCACGGCTACGGCTTCAGCATGGAGCACCTCGACAGCACGACGGCATCGTTCGCCGCGGACGAAGCGCTCACGTCGGTCTCCGGCGCGGAGCGGCGGGCGCGGACCCGCTACGGCTACGCCCATCACTTCGCCCACGCCTGGATCCCCAAGCGCTGCTACGGCCGCGGGTACTTCCCGTTCGCCTGGGAGCTCGCGCCGGTCATCGACAGCGTCTGGCTGTCCGAGGGATGGGCGCAGTACGCCGCCATCGACGCGCTCGCGGACGCGCTCGCGGAGGGGGAGCGTGAGGCCTACCGGAGGCGGATGGTCGAGGTCCGCTTTCGCCGCACGCTGGAGGAGGCGCCCCCCGTCATCCGCCGCATGTCGCTCCTGGAGCTCTCGCGCGTCGCCTCCACCCGCTACGGCGAGGACTTCCGGACGGGCCGGAGCGTCTTCTCGCGGGGTGGAATGATGGCGGCGGAGATGGACGCCCTCGTTCGGGAGAAGACGGGAGGGAAGAAGCGGCTGCGCGACGCCCTGCGCCATCTCGTCGCCTGGAGCGCGGAGAACCGCCGCGCCTTCGACCTCGGGGAGGTGGCCGGAATCCTCAAGGCGGCCACGGGTGTCGACGTGCGTCCGGTGATGGAGCGCTGGAGCCTGCCTCTATGACTCCGCGCGCGGTCCTATTGGTTCTCGCCCCCCTTGTCGGCTGCGTCGCGAGGGCCCCCGCCTCCCGGCACGACGTGCCCGTCGTCGTCTTCTACGACGAGAACGGCAACGGTGCCCTCGACGCCGACGAGGTGGTGCGGCTGCCGGGCGTGCGCGTCGAGCTCGCTGGCCGTGTCACCACGACCGTCGCCGGAGGGCGGGCGGTGCTCACGAACATGCCGGCGGGACGGCACTCGATCACGGTTGACACGGGGAGCTTGCCTCCCTTCTGCGCCGCCGGGCCACCGCTCGCGGTCGAGGTCGGGGCCGGCGTCGAGGCGGCGGTCCCCGTCACGCTTCCCATCGGTGACAACGTCCCCAACACGTACATGGCCTTCGGGGACAGCATCACCCGCGGAGTCGGTTACTCCGACGACCAGTCGTACCGCGGCCAGCTCGAGAGCCGGCTCGGCGCCCACTTCGGCCGCGCCCGGGTCGTCGACCAGGGCTCCCCCCACGGCCGCAGCAACCAAGGAGCGCAGCGCATCGCGACCAGCCTGGCCGCGGTGAGGCCCGCCTACACGCTCGTTCTCTACGGAACCAACGACTGGAACTTCCCACCCTGCAAGCAGGTGGACGGCTGCTTCACGATCCGCAGCCTGCGGCGCATCCTGGACGCCGTGAAGCAGGCGAGGAGCCTCCCGGTGCTGGCCACGATCCCCCCCGCCAACCAGGGGTTCGACCACCGGAGCCCGCCCGAGCGCAACGAGTGGGTGGCGGGCATCAACGAGGAGGTGCGCGCCCTGGCCCGCGAGGAGGGGGCTCTTCTCGTCGACCTCCACGCCGCCTTCATGGCCCGTCCGAGCCTGCGGCCCCTCTTCACCGACCACGTCCACCCCAGCGCGTCTGGATTCGAGCTGATCGCCGACAGCTTCTTCGCCGCCCTCACCGCGGCGCGTTCGCCGACGCGCTGATCGGACCCGGGCAGCGCTCGACCCGCCACCACTTGTCCTGGTGGACGACCTCGGGCTCGGGGCACGAGGGCGCCTCCGAGGCTCTCACGACATGAAGGGTGGTCCCGGTCGGCACAAGCTCGAGGGCGTCCCGACGGAAGACGGCGGTGCCCAGTCGCTGGACGTCAAAGCCGGCGCCGGGCACCACCGTGTAGACGGCCTTTTCCTGAAACTCCGCCGGCGGAACCCGGTTGAAGAAGAGGTAGTACGCGTAATTGAGGGGGATGGCCTCCGTGATCCTGAGCGTCTCGTCCGGACGCGCGGCCTCCCGCGCCGCGGTGAGGGCCAGGTCGAGATTGCGGTTGAACGCCTGCGCCCCGAGACGGGGAAGGTCCCCGAAGTAGTGACGCGCGAAGTGGAGCGTGGCGACCAGCAGGACGGTCAGGCCCACCGCCCGCACGGTGCCCCGGAGGTGCGCGGAGAGGGCGGCGTCGAGGGCCACTACCCCGCGCGCGGCGAGGGCGACGAGCGGCAGGTAGAAGGCGTTGGCGCGCGTGACGTTGACGGGGACCGCGAGCAGGACGGGCAGAGCGGCCAGCAACCACACCGCGAAGGGATCCACGCTCCGACGCACCCGCGCCTCTTGCACGGCCGTGACGAGGCCGAGCAGCGCGAGCGCGAGCACGAGGCCGGGCAGCGGCCGCACGTCGGGAAGGCTGTTCCAGAGCAGATCATCCCGGAGGCCGGAGAGCAGGAACTCGGTGTTGACGCGAAGGGCGCGGGTGTGGGCCTGCTCGAGGCGGCTCGCGGGGAGGAGCGGCAGGTCGAAGGGCAGTGAGCGCTCGATCCCGACCTCGCGCTTCACGATCTGGTTCTTGAAGACGACGAGGCCGAAGGGCGCGGAGAGCGCGATCGCGATCACGGCACTGGCAAGGTAGCGCCGCCAGTGCCGGGCGACCGCCTTGCGGTTCAAGACGAGGAGCAGCGTCACGAGCAGCGGAGTGACCAGGGTGGCGAGGGCGTAGCTGTAGAACGTCAGCGCGAAGGGGACGAGGCTCACGACGTGCGCGGTGCGGGACTCGCTGGCGAAGGACCGGGTGAGCAGGAAGACGCCCAGCAGCAGGGTCAGGGGGAGCAGGTTGGCGTCGAGGGCCCAGCGCGACAGCATCACGTGCCAGGGGCTGAGGGCCAGCAGCGTCACCGCCACGAGCGCTTGGGACTGCCCACCCGTCCGTCTCACCGTCGCGTAGAAGAGGACGAGCGTCAGGAGCCCGAGTGCGAGAGAGGGCAGGCGCACCGAGAGGACCGAGAGGTCCAGCACGGCCACGAAGGGCACGGTGAGGTACGAGAGGAGCACGCTCTGGCCCGAGCCCCAGGCTGGAAAGTAGGGCGGGAGCCGGTTGCCCCACCGGTCCCGGCCCGTCTCGAGGAGCGACAGAGCCTCGTAGCCGGCGGCTGCCTCGTCCTGGTTCAGGCCGGCGGGCACGGACGGGAAGCGATAGAGCCGCAGACCCACGCCCAGGGCCAGGAGCAGGATCGCGACGAGCGACCAACCGGCCAACCGCCGGGTCGGCGCGGGCGGGGCAGGCGCGGTGCTCACATCAGCGCCCGGGCGCTGCCGACGCGAGGGAGAGGACCAGCTTGGCGGCGGGCGGGGCCGCGGGCCTCATGATGCCGCGGAGACACTACGCCGCGACGGGAGGATCGTCAAGGACAGCTGTCGCCTCAAGCCGGTATCATTAGTCGCGTTGGGAACAGCAGCCTTCCTGCCGGGAGCGCCGGTGCAAGGCGTCCCGGGTGCCTGAGACAATGCGGGGGCTTGGCTTCGAGCGGGAGCAGGAACGCTACTGGGAACACTCGGTCTCCTACCGGAGAGCCGATCACCCCGTGAGCGTCGCCTACGCACGGCCCAAGTGCGACCTGATCGAGCGGTACGTCGACCTTCCGCCGGGAGCGACGGCTCTCGATGTGGGAACGGGCAGCGGTACCGTCTTCTTCTCGCTTGCCCAGCGCTACCGGTCGGTGGGAATCGACTCCTCCCGCCATCTCCTCCGCCAGCATTGCGCCCGGGGCCGGGTCGTGCTCGGGGACGCTCGTCGTCTACCGCACGGGGACATGGCCTTCGACCTCGTCGTCGAGAGCTGCGTGCTGCATCATTGTCGTGAGCCGGCCGACATCGTGACGGAGATGGCGCGAGTGGCACGTCGCGCCATCTGTCTGATCGAGCCCAACATGCTCAACCCGCCGTCGCTTCTGTTCCATGCCGTGGTGCGCGAAGAACGGGGGGCGCTCCGGATCTCGCGGGCGATGCTGAAGGCAACGATCCCACGGGAGTTCCAAGTCGCCTTCGAAGGCGCGGTCGGCCTCGTGTTCCCCAAGCGAACGCCCGCCTGGCTGCTCCCCGTGTTGAGGGTCTTTGATCGCGCCTGGGCCCTGGGCAACGTGCACGTGATCGTGGCGACTCGGCAGGGGACGTCCGATTGATCCGATGAATGCTGTTGTCCTGATCCCGGCCCGGAACGAGGAACCCACCCTGGGACGCGTCCTCGGGCTCCTGGCCGACCAGAAGCTGGGCCTCCCGACCGTGGTGATCGACGATGGGTCCGCCGACCGCACCGCCGAGCTCGCCCGGGCAGCGGGTGTCAGGGTGGTCTCTCACCGCATCAACCTGGGATACTCCAGGGCGCTGCTGACGGGCCTGCGTTTTGCGCTCCGGTCTGGCTTCGAATACGCGCTGACGCTGGACGGAGACGGGCAACACGACCCGAAGTACCTGGCCGTCCTCATCGAGCGCGCGCTCCAGCCGGACCGACCCGATCTCGTGCTGGGATCACGCTTCCTCGGTCAGGGCGACTACGAGACGTCCCTGCCCCGGAAGGTGGGGATGAGGGGCTTCTCCCTGCTGACCCGCCTCATGGCCGGACGCAGGATCTACGACACGACGTCAGGATTCCGGTGCTGGGCGAGGCGAGCGATGCAGCTGGCGGTCGGCGCGCCCGTGGGCGATCTCCACAGCGAGTTGATCGTCTATGGGCTCTTGAGCGGACTCTCTGTCGTCGAGGTACCGATCCGGGTGGGGCCTCGTGTCCACGGCCGGTCCATGTACGACGCCCTGTCGAGCACTCTCTATCCGTTCAAGACTCTCCTTGTGGCGGTGATCCTTTCCCGCCTGGCAAGCCGTAGGAGGGAGGTGGTCGGTGGATCCATCGAGCGCTGAGATCTTTTTCGGCACCCACGGGCGTTTGACCACGATCTTCCTCGCGGCGATCGGTGCATGGCAGGTCTATCGTTGGGTTTCGCGGGGCAGGCTTGGCGTGAGCTATGGGCTTGTTTGGCTGGGCGTATGCCTGGCGCTCCTTGTCGTGGCAGCCTTTCCGGCCACTCTCCTCTGGGCCGGCCGCCTTGCCGGCACTCGGGAGCCCGAAGGCGCCATGCGCCTGGCGGGGTTCGTGTTCGTGGCGGCCATTCTGCTCCACCTCTCGCTGAAGACGTCGGCTCTGGAGCGTCGTCTCGAGGAGCTCGTCCAGGCGCTGGCCCTCCGTGACGCTGACTTAAGCGGGACCGAACCAAGACCGCCGAGGCCCTCACCCAAGAGCGACGAGGTCTGACTCGACCAGGTCAGGGACAGAGTCTTCCCCGGCCCTCACCGGCGGTCGGGGGGCCGAGGCTCGCCTCCGGCAGCGGGTCCCGGATGTGGTCAAGCCGGAAGTAGAGCCCCTCGAACGCCGGACGCAAGGCGCCCCACGCGGCCAGGCGCTCCCGCACGAGCTCCGGCGGCTGCGGGAGCCGCGCCGCCCAGACCGCGTACTCCACCGCCGCCTGGGGGGTAGGGGTCAGCAGGAACTCGATCTCCGGGTGAACACGGAAGAGCGCACCCCAGCACTCCTTCGTGTTGACGGAGAGGGCGCGGTCCATCCAGCGCTTGCGACGCACCGCGGAGTCGTCATAGGGCGAGGAATGACCAGGGGGGATGGCGAGGGGGCGCCCGAGCGTCCCCCCTGCCACACCGTAGCCGAGCTCGTCGGCGGTCACGAAAACACGGTTCCGGAGCAGGGGACGAAGTCGGAAGGCCTCGGCCTGAGCCTCCGGCGAGGCGTGAAAGTAGACGGGGCCCGCGCGAGCGCGGGCACGCCCGAGCGGGCCGCGCAGGCCGAGCGAGCGATCGAGGAGCGCCGTCGCCATCTCGAGGCCGGCGCCGCAGGTGAGGCCGGCCAGGAGCAGCGCCGCTGCCGCCCGGTGGGCGGGCGGCGCGTGCGCCGCGAGCAGGCGCGCGATGGCGAGCGTCGCCGCGATCCAGGGGAAAGCAAGCGCGACCACGCGCACCACGAGCCAGCCGCTCACCAACAGCGCCCCGAGGTGATAGAGGGGGGTGACGAGCAGGGCGAGGGCGAAGAGCGTCCCCAGGCGGGCCAGGCTCTGCGCAAACCGGTGCTCGTGCCGGGGCCGGGAGAGCAGACCGATGATGACGAGCACGTAGAGAGGCCAGGGCATGAGGCCCAGGAAGTGTGAGGGCGCGAGCCAGCTGAGGCCCAGCCAGTGAATCTCGCCCCCGCGCGGCGCGAGGTGAGCGGTGTTGCGGAGGAGGCCCCAGGTGGCGAGGGCACGAGAGAGCACGGGGGCGGTGAGCAAGGCCGCCATCGCGATCGCCAACAGCAGCTCGCGCCAAGGTGGCGGATGGCCCTGTCGCCATCGCGCCAGGAGGACGAGCCCCACCCCCGCGATCGCCAGCATGCCGCCGAAGAGGTGTGAGTGGAGGGCGAAAGCCAGCCAAAGTGCGAGTCCCGCCGCTCGCTTGAAGGCCGGCCAGCCGCCCTCGCTCACGTCGCGATCGGTCAGATCCAGCACGCTGGCGGCGGCGAGGAGCGCGAAGACGAGGCTGATGTTCTTCCCGAGCGCCACCTGCCACCACTGCTGCGGCATCGCCAGCCAGAAGAGAACCACCGCCGCCCACTGGTGTCTCGATTCGGGGAAGAGGCGCCGAGCGAGCCTCCAAGCGGCGAAGCAGAGCAGCACCGTGACGGCAGCCGCCTGCAGGCGGATCAGCGTGAGGGGCCCGAGGCCGGTTTGACGCCGGAGGAGGCCGAGGAGGATCCAGGGGGCCGTCACCTGTGGGTTGGACGGCCCCTCCAGGCGGAACGGCTCCCGATCCCAGACCGGCTGGCCGTCCGCCACGCGCTCGATGACGACGACGTAGAACCAGAGGTCCGTGACGTAACCGTCGAAGCCGGCGCTGAACTGAGCGATTCCGATCACGGCGAGGAGGAGGCCCCCCGTGATCCATCGGGCGGCGGAAGCGACCCGTCCCGGGGGGCCGAGCCCGATCACGATGCCTGCGGCGGCGAGTAGACCGGTGAGCAGGACCAACGCGACGACGGACTCGGTCGACAAGGCGAGGGATTATCGCACGCGCCTCTCGGCCCGCCGGACCGCTCGGGAGGGCGTCAGTTGGCCACGTAGCCGAGGGCCCGCAGCTCCTCCAGTGCCTCGGGGTCGATGCCCTGCGATGGGACTTGCTTCTGCAGGTAACGAGCCTTCCAGGTCAGGATCTCGGCGGTGAAGGCCCGGGCGATATCCGCGCGGGAGCGGGACAGGTTGTTCTGCTCCCGGTGGTCGTCCCGTTGGCGGAAAAGCTCGGTCTCCTCGATCGGGTAGGGTCCCCCCAGGGCCGTGGGGTGGAGCTTCTCCGGGTTGTAGACGAAGCGCCAGTCGGCCGTTCGCACGCCGAAGATCTTCCCGTTCGTTTCGCTGAAGGCCATGCTGCGAACCGGTCGGGACGGCAGCGAACGCCCGGGCAGGAGGTTCTCGCCCTGGAGCCCGGAGGGGGCTGGAAGCCCCAGGAGGCCGAGGATGGTCGGGGCGATGTCGACGATGCTGGCCGGATGATCGGTCGCCTCGCCCGCCGGCAGAACGCGGGGGAGGGCGAGGATGAGCGGGATGCGCAGGGAGGAGCCGTACATGGACGGCGAGTGGAAGAAGTACCGGTTGTGCTCGTAGAGGTCCTCGCCGTGATCGGCGGTGAGAGCCACCAAGGTGTTCTTCTCCAGGTCGAGCTCCCGGAGCGTGGCCAGGAGTCGCCCCACCAGCTCGTCCACCCAGGCGACCTCGCCGTCGTAGAGGCCGACGAGATGGGCCAGATCCTCCTCCTTGAGCGGAACGTTGTCCGCCCGGATCCGCGCGAGCGCCGCCATGTCCGCGCTCACCGCAGGAGCCCCGGGCCGGATGAACGCCGTGTCGTACGGCGCGGGCGGGTTGTAGCTGGCGTGCGGGCTGATCAGGTGGAGCCAGATGAAGAACCTGCGGTCCCTCTCCAGGTGAAGCTGGCCGATGGCGGCTTCGACGGCAGCGCGATCCTCGAGCGCCTGGTCGCCCTCCCGGGCAAGGAAGATGCGGGAGAAGCCCGGGTGCCGCCCGCGCTTCATGTTGGTGAGGAAGGCCGACGTGCTGTAGTGCTTCGCGTGCAGGAGCTGGGCCAGGGTCACGAAACCCTCCCCCAGGCGCTGGCCGTTCCAGATGACGCCGTGAGCGCTGGGGTAGAGGGAGGTATGGAGCGACGTCAAGGCCGGCCAGGTCTCGCTCTGGACGGTCTCGGCGTTGCGAAAGAGAAGACCGCGGCGTGCGAGGCGGTCGATGTTCGGGCTGGTGGCGCGCGGGTAGCCGTAGGAGTGCAGGTGGTCGGCCCTCAGCGTATCGATGCTGACCAGGAGGACGTTGACGTCCCGCCGGGACCTCGGCGGCGAGACCACGGGGACGCTCCAACGCGCCGCGCCGGGCCAGGCGCGTCCCGCGCCCCCCTCGGGGCAGTCGAGACCCAGCCGCAGGTCGACCAGCCGGTCCCCATAGGCGTCCAGCTCCGCGAGAACCGGCTCCCAACGGCTGCCCGGGCGGAGGGATCGCTCGACGAGGATCCGGCGCGGACCATCGTCGGTTGCGACCTCCACGCGCACGCGGCAGGTGAGGCCAACGAGCTGGTCCAGCTGCGCGCGGTCGAACGACAGATGGGTCTCCAGCCGGGCCCGGGCAGGAATTCGTATGCGCCACGACCGAGTCGAGGGCACATCCGTGGGGAAGGATCGCATCTTGGTGGAGGTTCCATCGCCGACGAGGGTGGTCGCGCCTTCCGGCCCCTCGAGATAGACGAGGTGAGCTTCCGGTTGGTGCGAGGGGAACCAGACACCACCGGACCGCCAGTACGCGATCGCGGCGGCGACGACCAGGGCCAGGACGCCGCCGAGCAGGAGACCCGGGCGCCATCTCATCCTGCCACCCTCGCCGGCCATCATGGACCGGAATCATGGACCGGGGTTCTGCGTGTCGCAAGCGTGTGGCCTCGTTCGTCTCGTGCCCCCACGTCGTGCGCTCGTGGTGGACTGGAACCCGGACTTCGGGCAGGATCGGGGCGCCCTTGGGGCGTGATGACGAGAAGCGGCCTCTCGCCCATTCTCCGGCTCGCCGCCAACCTGGCGCTGTCCGCGGCCTCCGCTGCCGTCGTGCTCCTCGTCCTGGAGGGCGCCCTTCGCGGGATCCACTACCAGCCCAGCGTCTACCGCCAGCCTGACCGCGTCGCGAACGGCCGGCGGACGCTGCTCCTCGACTGCTATCCCACGAACCCCCGCCGCTACTTCGACATCGACCTGCGGGACGCGGCCGCGCGCGACCGCTACCGGGGGATGGGCGTCGCCCGCGTGAACTTCATGGTGCCGCGCACCCCCTTCGCCGTCGAGCGGCGCTACAACTCTCTCGGCTTCCGCGGTGACGAGATACCGCCCAAGAAGGGGGGGACGCTTCGGGTGGCGGTCATGGGCGACTCCTTCACGGAAGGGATGGGGGTCAAGGAGGAGGACACCTACCCGCGCGTCCTCGGGCGCACGCTCGCGGCCGATCGGCTCGAGGTCTTGAACTGCGGTCGCCGGGGCTATGATTTCCCCGCCCTCTTCGACCTCTTAGAGGACGTGCTGCGCCTGGACCCGGACGTCGTGGTCTACGGCATGGTCCTCAACGACCCCGATCGCTCGCAAGTCCTCGACACGCTCGACAAATCGCTCGACGACTGGATCCGGGAGCGCCGGGGCACGGTCCTCGAGGGCCCGCTGCCGCAGCCGGGCCTTTTCGACCTGCGCCTCTCCGCATTTGTCCAGGACCGCTTCCGTCGTTGGCGAATGGGGCGTGACAGCACGCGCTGGTACCGCGACCTCTACGGGGCGGCGAACCGCGAGGGCTGGCAGCGCACCCAGGAGTTGCTGCGCGAGATGAACCGGCGGATGGGGGAGCGGGGCGGACGGCTGCTGATCGCCCTCTGGCCGCTCTTCGTCGATCTCGAGCGAGCGTATCCCTTCGAGGACCTCGAGGCCACGATCACACATTTCTGCCTCACCGCCGGAATACGCATCCATCCGCTGAGGCCTGCCTTCGACGGCCACACGAGCGAGAGCCTGTGGGTTCATCCCGTGGACCATCACCCCAACGAGGTGGCGCACCGCCTGGCGGCCGAGAGCCTGGCACCCGTGGTGCGTTCCCTCGCATCGTCCCGACCGTGACCGGCAACTCGGACCGATGGCGACGGTTGCAGCCCAACCTCGCCCTCTCCGCGGCCTCGGTGGGAGCCGTGCTCCTCGTCGGGGAGCTCGCCCTCCGCGCGGTTTCCTATGCGCCCGAGCGGTACCGGCCCTTCGCGCACGTCGCGAACGGCCGGCGCACCCTCTTCCTCGACTGCTATCCCGACAACCCCCGCCTCTACTTCGACACCGACCTGCGCGACCCCGCGACCCGCTCCCACTTCAGGGCGGCGGGGATCCAGCGCGTGGATGAGATCGCCTTCCGCGCGCCCTGGGCCGTCGAATGCCGCTACAACGCGCTGCGCTTCCGCGATGCGGAGCTCGGCCCCAAGCCGCCCGGCGTCCGCCGCGTCATGGTCCTGGGGGACTCCTTCACCGAGGGCCAGGGCGTCAAAGAGCCCGACACCCTGCCCAAGGTCCTGGAGCGGCTCCTGAACTCGAAGGAGCCCGGGCGATGGGAGGTACGCAACTGCGGCCGGCGCGCCACCGACTTCCCGGCCCTCTACGAGGCCTTCGAGCAAATCCTGCCCTACGATCCCGACCTCGTCATCTACGCGATGGTCCTCAACGACCCCGAGCGCTCGGCCGAGCTCGAGGCCCGCCAGTCCTACCTCAATGATTGGATCATCGACATGGGCCGTATGACGGGCGAAGGCCCGCCGCCTTTGGGCTTTCTCCCCCCTCGTCTCTTCGCCCTCGTCCACGATCGGCTCCGCAACTACCGCATCGGCCGCGATACGACGAGGTGGTACCGGGACCTGTACTCGGAGGTGAACGGCGAGGGCTGGCAGCGGACGCGGTTCTACATCCGCGAGATGAACCGGAGGATGCGCGAGCGTGGCGGTGGCTTCCTGGTGGCGAGCTGGCCGATCCTGGTCGGCCTCGAGAGCCACTACCCCTTCGAAGAGGTTCACCAGACGATCGAGCGCTTCAGTCTGACCGCGGGAATCCCGCGTGTGGACCTGCTGCCCGTCCTGCGGGGGCGGGAGAGCGCCTCGCTCTGGGTCCATCCCGTGGACCGCCACCCCAACGAGATCGCCAACCGCCTGGCCGCGGAAGCGCTGCTGCCGGTCGTGCTGGAGATGGGCGCGAAGGTCACTCGCTGATCAGGGCGCTCAGAGCCGCCAGTGAACGCGGATCGCGAGGTCGAGCGGGAGGAGAAGGGCTCCCACGAGCAGCGCGTGAGCCCAGCCGATCGTCGGACCGCCCTCCGCGCTCCGCGGCTCCTCGAGCGCGGCCACGAGCAGGAAAGGCATGATCGGGATCCAGAGGCGACCCACCTCGCCGCGCGTGACCCCGGAGAGGAGCAAGAGCGCGAGGCCAGCGGTCACAACCACGCGCAGCCGGTCCCCAGCGCCGGGGCCCGGATCGTGTCGAATGGTGAGCGACCAGGAGCGGCCGGCGCGGATCGCGAGCAGGACCGCCACCGGCACGCCGAGAAAGACCGCGAGGTCGAGCGGATTGAAGGTGAGCCAGAGCGCATAGCTCCGTGGCCGGGTGTAGACCTCGCGATGGAGGGCGAGCGCGGTCAGGGCGGAGCGAAGCGGCTCGTGACCGACGAGCATGCTGAAGGCGAGCCCGGCCGCCGGGCCCGCGGACGCGAGGCCGACCACCATCGGCAGCCGTGACACCGGCGCGCCGTGCCCGAGGGTGATGGAGAGCGCCGCCGCGCTCCCGATCGCGAGAAAGGCGGCGGCCCCGTAGGACGTGGAGAACGCCAGAGCGCCGCACACGCCCGCGAGCAGGGCCCTCCCGCCGGGGCGATCACGTGTCAGCGCCGAAGCGAGGAGCGCCGCCGAAGCCGCCACGGGGAGAGCCAGGGCCTGGTCGAACTGGGGCGTCATGAGCGCCGGGCCCGGCACCAGGCCCCAGACGACGCCTACGCGGGCCGCGGCGAGGGCATCTCCCGTCACTCGCCGGGCGAGCGCCGACACGGGGACCGCCGTCGAGGCGCCCACAAGGCCCAGCAGGAGAGCACCGAGGAGGGCGGCGGCGCGCGTGGCCGGGGTCTGTGGCGGACGGAGCGGCCGGTCCGGGCTTTCGCCGAGGGCGGCGAGCGTTCGCCGCGTGAGGCCGGGCGACGCCTCGCAGAGGGCGATGAGGCCCCGGTAGAAGAGCACCGGTCCCGGCGGGTGCGTCGCGGCGTGCTTGGCGCTCGTGCGGAACCCCGGGAGGAGATCCGCGTGCCGGCGCAGAAACTCGATCGGGTCCCGGGCCTCGGCGGAGAGGGCGGCCGTGTGGTACGAGGTGATCGTCCGTGACAGCGTGCGCTCGAGCAGCGTGTGCAACGCCCCGTCCGGCTCCAGCGTCAGCAGGGCGAGCTGGTGGCCCCAGCCGAGGAGCAAGCCGGTGCCGAGGATCGCGGCCGCGGTCCGGGTCGGCCGGCGGCGCGCCCAGGGGGAGGCAGAGAGCGCCAGCAGCGCCAGAAGGCCGCCGCCGGTGGCGAGGCACGGGAGCCAGGACCCTCCCTCCGCCGCCGGCCGGTACTCCCACTGCCACTCGGGCGGATAGGGCGCGGGGCCCCGCAGCAGCGGCAGCGCGTCGAACCGAATCGCGGCGAGGACAAGCAGGGTGGCGAGCGTCAGGAAGACCGACGACCGCCTACCGGGCGCGCTCAAGGACGCCGGCGCCTCATCAGGCCTTCTCGCCCAGCGCCTCGAGGTCCGCCCGGTCCTTCGCGCGCCCGGCGGCCCTCTTGTTCCGCACGAGCGCGGCGCGGCCCAGGAACGGAACGACGAGGTTGCTGAACTCATGCGTCACCCGCTCGGCCCAGGCGTCTTCGAACTCGACGCCGGTGATGGAGGTGAGGAGGTCGATGCGCCGCGGGGGCAGGCCGATCTGGACGACCAGGTTCGCGCGCGTCAGATCCTCGCGACGGACGCCCATCGCGGCTACGGGCGCGCCGAAGCGAAGCAGCGCGGCCCAGACCCGTTCCGCGTTGGGTCCGTCCGACGCGATCCAGACGTCGAGGTCGCCGGTGGCCCGAGGCACGCCGTGAACGGCCATCGCGTGCGCCCCCACCACGAGGAAGCGGGCCCCCGCCTCGAGCAGCGCGGCCAGCAGGTCACGGAAGTCCTCGTTCACGCGCGGCGCTCGGCCGCCTCGGCGACGAGCGGCCGCGTGGATATCGGCGTCTCGGCGCGGGCGTAGGTCGGCACCGCCCGCCCGCAGAGAGCCCAGGCCTCCAGGGTGAGGGGCCACATCATGTCGAGGCGTGCCTCCGCCGTCGTCGTGGCGGCGAGATCGTCTCCGGGCTCGGCGCCGAGCCGGTGGACCCGCACCGGCCAGGATCGCCGGCCCTCGGCGTCTCGCGATGCGGCGCTCACCCTGCCCTCCCCGCGCCGATTATAGCTTCGAGCGGATCGTTATAATGGCGCGACTCCCATGACACTCCGGCTCGCCTGCGTGCTGGCGCATCCCGACGACGAGACGCTTGGGCTGGGCGGGGCTTTGGCGAAGTACGCCGCCGAAGGTGTCGAGACCTACGTCGTCACCGCCACCCGCGGCCAGCGGGGCCGATACCGGGACGGCCGGGACCACCCCGGGGCGGAGGAGCTGGGCCGGATCCGCGAGGCGGAGCTTCGGGCCGCGGCCGAGGTGCTCGGTGTGCGGGAGGTGAGCTTTCTCGACTACTGGGACAAGGACCTCGACCGCGCCGCACACGATGACGTGATCGGGAGAATCGTCGAGCATCTGCGCCGCATCCGTCCGCATGTCATCGTGACCTTCCCGCCCGACGGGGCCTACGGCCACCCGGACCACATCGCCGTGAGCCAGTTCGTCTCCGCCGCCGTCGTCGCGGCGGCGGACCCGACGTATCGGCCGGGGGGGGACGCGCGGGCGCACCGGGTTTCGAAGCTCTACTTCATGACCTGGTCGGCGGCGAAGTGGGCGATCTATCAGGCCGCGTTCAAGACGCTCGTCTCCCGCGTGGACGGGGTCGAGCGGCAGGCGGCGCCCTGGCCCGACTGGGCGATCACGACCTGCATCGATACCATGGCGCACTGGCCCACCGTCTGGCGGGCGGTCCGCTGTCACGAGTCCCAGATGGCCACCTACGGTCGGCTCGCCGAGCTGTCCGAGGACGACCACCGCCGGCTCTGGGGAACCCAGGAGTTCTATCGCGCGATGAGCCTGGTGAACGGCGGTCGCGCGCGGGAGAACGACCTCTTCGCAGGCCTGCGCTGAGCGGCCGCCCCTCTCAGTGGCAGAGGCCCATGTCGCTCCGCAGCACACGCGCCTCGCGGATGCGCGTGGTGGTGACGTGGTTGTCGAACTCCAGGAAGAGCCCGGGGGCGGCGACGATGTCGCTCTTGATGGCCCGCCCACCGAACGTGCAGCCGTTCACGCCCACCCGGTGGGGCGAGATGCCCATCCGGTCGAACCACCCCCCGGCGACGGAGTAGGTCCCATCGTCGAGAAGGCACAGCGAGTAGACGGAGTTGAGGGTGGTGACGAGGAGCCAGTCACCGGAGCGCAGGTCGGCCCGGGTCACCGCGGCCAGGTGCTCGGCCTCCGCGGCCAGGGCATCGAGCGGGATTCCGCGCATCAGATTGGCCATGTCGCGGCGGGATCCTTCTCCCTACCTCAACTTGAATAATACGACAACCCGGGAAGGGAGACATCGGGCGCATTCGCCGCGACTCGCGCCGGTGCTATCATGCTCGGCGGTTGGACCAGATCGGGAAGTACCAGATTCTCGGCAAGATCGGCCAAGGGGCCATGGGCGAGGTGTATCGTGCCCACGACCCCAAGCTCAACCGCGAGGTCGCCCTCAAGACCATCTCGGGCGAGCTGGGGGGCGACGAGATGCTGCGCAAGCGCTTCCGGCGCGAGGCTCAGTCGGCGGCCCACTTGAGCCACCCCAACATCATCACGGTCTACGAGCTCGGCGAGGAGGGCAACCGCCTCTACATGGCCATGGAGCTGCTCGAGGGGAGGGACCTCAAGCGTGCCATCGCCGAGCGTTCCCTGGGCAGCCTCGACGAGCGCCTCGGAATCATGGGCCAGATCCTCGAGGGTCTCGCCTTCGCCCACGGGCGCGGGATCGTCCATCGGGACCTCAAGCCCGCCAACGTGCACATCCTCCCGAACGGCAGGGTCAAGATCATGGACTTCGGGTTGGCACGCCTCGCGGGGTCCGACATGACGCGGACGGGCATGGTGATGGGCACGCCGAACTACATGGCCCCCGAGCAGGTGCGGGGTGAGAAAGCCGACTCGCGGTGCGACGTCTTCGCCGCCGGCTGCATCCTCTACGAGCTGGTCACCTACCGGAAGGCCTTCGAGGCGGACTCCCTCCACGCCGTGCTCTACAAAGTCATGCAGGAGGAGCCGCCGCCGGCGCGGGAAACCCTGCCCGGCATCCCCGCGGTCCTGCTCCAGGTCCTCGACCGGGCGCTCGCGAAGAACCCCGCGGAGCGCTTCCAGGACGCGGGTCAGCTCCGGACCGGCCTCGGCCGGGCCCGGGAGGTCGTCGCCGCCGGACACGGTGATCGGCTTCTCCCCGAGCTGGCGCGGCCGTCGGTAGCCCCGGAGTCTCGCGCTCGGCCTGTGCCCCCGCCGGGCCCGTCCCCTGCCTCCATGGCGCGACCCCCGGTGTCCCAGACACGGCGCGTCGCGGCACCGCTGATCGTCGCCGGGGCCGTCGCCGTGCTCGCCCTGGCGGGCGTGGCGGGTTGGTACGCAATTCGGCCCTCGGCACCTGCCGCCGGAACGGCGCCCACACCGAACCCGGAGGTCCAGGGCCTCGCCCAGGCGCTCGTCGACAACCAGGTTGAGCTCGCCCGCCGCCGCCTGCACAACGGCGAGTGGGAGGAGGCGGCGCGGACTGCAGAGCGGGCGCTCAAGCTCGACGCCAACAACGCGGAGGCGCGCGAGGTCCTCGGCAAGGCGCGGATGAGGCTCCAGGAGATCGAGGCCGCCGCCGCCGCCCTGCGCTCCGCCAGCCCGGGGACCGAGCGGACGGAGGCGTTGTGGCGCCTCATGAGCCTCGACCCCGATCACGCGGGGGTGGGTGAGGCCTCGCCGGGGCTCGAGAGGGACTTCCGAGCGAGGGCGGAGGAAGCCCGGCGCCTCGCCGCCGCCGCTCGGCGCCAGGCCGAGCAGGCCGCGGGGGCGCAGCCGCCGGCACTGGCCTCCGGCACCCGCTTCGTCCGGGACGGCGACCGCGCTTTCCAGGATGGCCGCTACGTCACCGGCGCCCGGGACTTCCTCAAGGCTCGGGATCAGTTCGAGCGAGCTCGCCAGGGCTCGCGCTAGCGGGCTCGGGGCTCGCGCTCGCGCGCTCGGGCCTGACCGACCCGACGGGTTCGGCAGTCACCAAACACGAGCGCGCTCCCGCGCAGCCCCCTCGCCTGGGGGATTCCTCAAAGGAGGCTCGGGATAGCGCTCGCCCGCTCGGGCTCCCGCGGCGTCGGTGTGGTACCATCCCCGCCCAGAAACGTCAGCCGCTGACGCTCATCAAGAGGGCAGGACACCGTGTCGACACGGGTGTCGGGGGAGTGACTTGCAGCAGCTCGGTAAGTACCGGATCGTGGCCGAGATCGGGCGCGGGGCCATGGGCGAGGTGTACCGCGCCCACGACCCCGTGCTGAACCGGGACGTCGCGATCAAGACGATCTCGGGCCGCTTCGCCACCGACGAGCAGTTCCGCCAACGCTTCCGGCGAGAGGCGCAGTCCGCGGCCAAGCTCAACCACCCCAACATCATCACCGTATTCGATTTCGAGGACAGCCCGGACGGCGTCTACATGGCCATGGAGCTGCTCGAGGGCCGCGACCTCAAGGAGGTCGTCGCCCGCCGTGCGCTCGCCGACCTGGACGACCGGCTCAACGTGATCGAGCAGGTCTGCGAAGGGCTGGCCTTCGCACACGAGCGCGGCGTCATCCACCGCGACCTCAAGCCGGGTAACATCCACCTGCTCCCGAACGGGACCGTCAAGGTCCTCGACTTCGGCCTGGCCCGCATCGGCTCCTCGGACCTCACCGCAACCGGCACCGTGCTCGGGACGCCGAACTACATGTCCCCCGAGCAGGTCAAAGGCCAGAAGGCCGACGCCCGCTCCGACGTCTTCTCGCTGGGGGCCGTCTTCTACGAGCTCATGACCTGGCACAAGCCCTTCGACGCCCCCTCCACCCATTCGATCCTCTTCCAAGTGCTCGAGCACGAGCCAGAGCCGGTCCGCTCCGTGGCCCCCGAGGTGCCGGAGGCCGTGGTCGAGGTGATCCTCAGGGCGCTGCGGAAGGACCCCGGCGCGCGCTTCCAGCACGCGGGCGAGATGCGGGCGGCCCTCATCGCGGTGCGGCGGCAGCTCGCCGCGGCCGACGCGACCGTCATCGGCGGAGTCGACGCGACGATCGCGGAGCTGCCCGGCGGCACCCTCGCCACGATGCCCGCCCCGGCCTCGCTGCCGCCCCGTGGGGGGCGGTCCAGCCTCGTGAGCGGCACCGCCGCCCTCGAGGCGCGACCCCAGTCCACGGTCGACCGGACGCCGGTTCCCCCGCGCACGGTGAGGCCTCCGCGCACCGAGCCCGGCCGCGTCGTCGGCGGTCGCTCGCGCGCCCCGCTCTACGCCGTGGGGCTGCTCGTCCTCGCGGCGGGAGCCGGGCTCGCCTACTGGATGACGAGGCGGGCCGCGCCCGCGGCGCCTCCCGCCGACGTGTCCCGGGAGCAGCTCGGCATCCTGACCGAGGCCCTGGTGGCGAGCCAGGTGGAGCTGGCGCAGGCGGACCTGCAGAGCAAAGACTACGCGGGGGCCATCGAGGAGGCGGCGAAGGCGCTCCAGATCGACCCCGCGAATGCCGCCGCCCTCACGGTGCAGGAGCAAGCCCGGGCGAAGCTGGCCCAGGTCGAGGAAGCGGCGAAGTCAGCGCGGGCGGCGCTCGATCGGGGGGACACGGCGGCGGCCGCGGCGGCGCTGGAGGCGGTCCTCGCCATCGATCCCCGCCATCCCGTGGCGGCCGAGCTGTCGGCCGCTTTGAACCGCCACTTCAGCGACCAGGCCGCGGCGGCGCGCCGTGCCGCGCTCGAGGCGCAGAAGACGGCGGAGCGGAGCGCAGGCGGCACACCGGACTTCGCGGCGGCGCGCCGCCTCTCGACGGAGGCGGAGGGCCTCCTGCAGCGACAGGAATACGCGGTTGCGGCTCAGAAGTACCTCGAGTCGCGCGACCGCTTCGACAGCGCCCGCGGTGCGGCGGAGGCGGCCGCCGCCCGTCCGACCCCCCGTCCCGTGCCCGCCGCGGGCTCGCCCTCGCCCACGACGCCGAGCGTGATCGTCACGGCTTCGACCCCGAGCCCACTCGCGGTGCCGACCGCGACGCCGTGGGTCGCGCCCCCGCCGACCGTGACTCCGCCCACCGCGGCCCCACCGCCGCTCGCGACGCCCTTCGTCCCCCCGGCACCGGCGGCGGTGACGCTTCCCACGCCGGCGGCGAAGGCGCTCATCCAGCGCGTCATCGAGGACTATGCGCGGGCGATCGCGAACAAGGACGTCGGCCTCTTCAAGAGCGTCATGCCCAACCTCTCGGCCGCCGACGAGAAGAGACTTCAACAGTTCTTCAAGGCCTTCAAGTCCCACCAGGTCGTCATCGCGATCCTCGACGTCCGGATCAACAACGGCCAGGCGGTCGTCCATGCCGTGCGCCGGGACAAGATCGAGGGACGGACGGTGCCGGAGACCCCGCAGACGTTCCGGCTCGTGCAGGGTCCCGGCGGCTGGACGATCGACTCGATCGGCCAGTAGGGGCTCGAGGGTCGCGCTCGCGCGCCCCAGAGGCTCCTTAACAACCGGGAAGGGCCTCGACGAGCAGGCGCCCTGCGGCCAGGCTGCGCAGCTCCTCGGCGATCTCGAGCGTGGTGAGGATGGCCTTGCGCGCCGCGGCCTGCTCGGCCTCGCCACCGGCCAGACGGGACAATAGCTGCTTGCCCCAGAGGTGGTGGTGCATCTCGTCGGGCTGGATCTTCTCGCGGTACATCGCGGCGGTCGTCTTGTCGCCGCAGGCCTCACAGAAGGCGATGAACAGCTCGTTGGCCTTGTAGCCGATCGCCTCGCGCGTGAACTGAGCGGCGGCAACCCTCTCCACGGTCGAATCGAGCCCTTCGAAGTAGCGGAAGAGGCGGCTGTGTCCGCCGGCGTGGAGAGTCGCCTCGCCGGTCTCGCCGCCGAGATCCAGCAGCCGGCGGGCGATCAGCTCGAAGTGGCGGGCTTCGTCCCCCGCCTGCCGGGCGAAGGCGATCTTCGCCTCCAGGTCCTCCGTCCCCGGCATCCACTGGGCGGCGATCTCGGAGGCCTCCATCTCGTTGCGGAGGGCCCCCCGCAGCAGCGCGGGCATGTCCGCCCGCTCGACCGAGGGCCCGATTCGCGAGAGGGCGGCGTCCCTCACGGAGAGAATCTGCCACAGCGTGGCATCCATCTCCTGCGCGAACTCCGCTCCCGTCATCGCAGCCGCGAGTGTATCACGCCGCCGGTGGCGGGGACCTCTGGCCCTGGATGACGACCGGCTCTCACCGCAGCTCGGCGAGCCGTCGTCGCGCGAGCTCCGCGTAGTGGGCGTCCTCGACGGGATAGGCCGCGCTCGGCGTCGTGTTCGCCAGACGGCGAAGGAGCTCGATCGCCTCCTCCCGGTGGGACGGCTCGTGGCGAAGGATGGCCTCAGCCAGGAAGAGCTGGTTGACGGTGTTGTGCGGCGCCATGCCGTAAGCGCGACGCAGGTTCTCGAGCGCCGCCTTCCGCGAGACCCAGCCCGAGAGCAGCGGCAGGCGCGGGCTCAGGTCGTGGAGGCGCCCGAGGATGCGGTAGCCGCCGCCCTCCTCGAGAGAGGGGTCGATGTCGATCACCGTCTGGGCGAGGTCGCGTATGCGGCCGCCGGCTCCCTCGCGGGCCGCGGTCAGGCGGCTCCGCCGCTGGGCCCCCTCCCCCCACGAGACCGCGGCCCAGAAGTAGAGATGGGCGGCATCGGGAACCTCCTTCAGGGCGGCGATCCACGCCGGATCTTTCAGCCGTCTCCGACTCTTCTCGATGCGCCTGATGCCCTCGTCTGCGATCCGCCTCGCCTCGTCGAACAGGCGCCGCTGCTCGTCCTCGGGCGCTCCGCAGAACGTGGCGCGGAAGAAGATCGCACGCAGCAGCCGGCAGCGCGCCTCGATCGAGTCGGGATCCAGCGCCAGGGCCCGACGGTACTCGGCGAGCGCGCGCTCGATGGGGGAGGGATCGGCGCGCGCGCCCGAGGCGCCCTCGTCGCGGTGGGCGTAGCGCTCGTCGCCGCGGGCGAGAGCCTCCGCGGACGCGGCCGGCTCTCCTGCCTGCAGCCCCAGCAAGAGGATCAGCGCGAGCATTCAGGGCCCGGCCTTGACACGGCGGGGAACCGGCCTAGGATCGCCTCTTAGCTTCTTCCGTCCGAGGCCAGACATGCGGGTCCTGCTCCTGTCGATGCCGGACTCCTTCGAGCACATGCCGAGCCTCGCCATCCGCATGCCCTGCGGGGCCCTCACCTCGCTCGCGGGGAACGTCGACGCGCACCACGAGGTGGCGGTGGCCGACCTGGTGCTCGTCCAGGACCGGGTGCGCGAGACCGTGGAGCGGCTCCTCGCCGAGCGCGCGCCCGAGATCGTCGGGCTCTCGATCATGACGTTCCAGCGCCCGACGGCGCACAAGCTCATCGCCCTCGTGCGCGAGGCGAGGCCGGGGGCACGGATCGTGGTCGGCGGGTACGATCCCAGCCTCGCCCCGGAAGCGTACGTGGACCAGGCGGACTTCATGGTGCGCGGCGAGGGCGAGCTGACCTTCCGCGAGCTGCTGCGGGCGCTGGAGACGGGGGGCGGGTACGAGCGCATTCCCGGATTGTCCTTCCGCGCGGGGGACAGCTTCCAGCACAACCCGGTTCGGCCCGTGTCCTCGCTCGACGGAGGAGGGGTCCGCCCGCCCCGACGGGACACGCGCGTCCTCGGCGGCTACACGCTGCTCGGCCGACCCGTGGACGTGGTCGAGACCTCGCGGGGCTGCACATTCGATTGCAGCTTCTGCTCGATCATCGCCATGCGGGGACGCAACTTCCACACCTACTCCTTCGACCGCGTGCTCGCCGACGTGCGTGACGCCCGAGCGCACGGCGCGCGGGCGATCTTCCTCGTGGACGACAACCTCACCCTCGACGTCCGTCGCTTCGAGGCGCTGTGCCGCGCGCTGATCGAGGCGCGCCTGAACGACATCGAATACCTGGTCCAGGCCATGACCTCCGCGATCGCCCAGGCGGGCCCGACCCTCGCCCCGCTCATGCGTCGGGCCGGCTTCCGCTACGTGTTCCTCGGGATCGAGAACGTGCTCGACGAGGACCTCGGCTTCCTCCGCGCGGCGGCCAAGAACCGCCGGCGTGAGAACGGCCGGCTCGTCGGCAACGCCACCCTCGCTGCGGTGGAGCACCTGCACCGCCACGGGATGTGGGTCGTCGGGGGCATGATCGTTGGCAACCCGGGCGACACGCCGGAGGCGATCGAGGCCAACCTCGCCTTTGCGCGCCGCCACGTGGACTGGCCCTACATCCAGCACCCGACGCCGTACCCGGGCACACCGATGAGGGAGGACCTGCACCGGCGCGGGCTCGTGGCGAGCGAGCGAGTGGAGGAGTACGACGGGACGACCGCGGTCGTGCGCAGCGAGCACCTCGCCGCGGGCGAGATCGAGTTCATGCGCTGGCGAGCCGAGCGCTGGATGAAGCTGCGCCACTTCCCCAAGGCGCTCCGGCACAACCCCCTCTTCGTGCTGCGTCACGGGATGGAGATGCTGGCCCACACCTTCCGGGGGTGCAGCCTGCGCTCGCTGCTGGGTCTGGAAGGCGAGCGCGCCGCCTTCGAGCGCTACCGCGCGCGACGCCAGGCGGAGCGCGCGTACCTCTGAAGACGGCACCGCTCCCGTGGGCGGACCTCACCCGCGTCCGTGGTATTGCAGCGCGAGGAGCGCGATGTCGTCGGACTGGGGTGCGCCGGCGGCGAAGGCCTCGACCGCGGCGAGACAGATCCGCACCAGCTCCTCCGCCCCCGCCTCCCCCGCGGCGCGGAGCGTCGCCTCGAGGCGCGCCTCGGAGAAGAGCTGGTCCTTCCCGTCCCGAGCCTCCGTCACGCCGTCGGTGTAGAGCAGGAGCCGGTCCCCGGGTGCGAGCCGAAGCGAGCCCGTCGGGTATTCCCGCTCCGGCTCGACCCCGAGGGCCATGGCCTTCGGCGCGACGAGGGGCCCGACCGAACCGTCGCCGCGGAGGAGGAAGGGAACGTTGTGGCCGGCGTTGGCCATCGCGAGCTCACCGGTCGCGAGGTCGAGGCAACCCGCGAAGGCGGTGACGAAGAGCGCGCGGTCGTTGTCCCGGGCCAGCTCGCGGTTCATTCGCCCGAGGGCGGCCGCAAGCGACGCCGCGCCGGGCACGACCGCCCGAAAGAGCGTCCGCGCGACCGCCATGAAGAGGGCCGCCGACACGCCCTTGCCCGAGACGTCGCCCACGATCAGCCAGAGGCGTTCGCCCTCGAGGAGCACGTCGTAGAGGTCTCCCCCCACCGAGTGGGCGGGCTTGAGCGTCGCCGCCAGATCGAACTCCCGGCGCTCGGGGAAGCGCCGCGGGAGCATCCCCATCTGGATCTCGCTGGCGAGGGCGAGCTCTCGCTCCATGAGCTGGCGCCGCGCCGCCTCCTCGCCGAGGGCGATGTTCCGGATACGCAGGGCGGCGGCGGAGGCGAGGGAGACGAGCAGCTCCATGTCCGCCTCCGAGAAGCGCCGGAGGTGGGCTCGCGAGTTGAGCGAGATCATCCCCAAACAGCCCTCCGCGTCCAGGAGCGGGGCGGCGACCAGGCTGCGCACACCCAAGGACAGGAAGCTCTCGGCGGTGGCGAATCGCTCGTCCAGGCTCGCGTCGGAGACGAGCGCGGCGAGGCCCTTCTCCGTCACCTCCTGGGCGAGGCGGCGCGAGTGCAGGAACTCGCCCGTGAGCCCGGGGACGCGGCGGCTCGCGGCAGGGCGCAGCTCGCCGTCGGGACCGCGCAGGAGGATCACGCCCTCTTCGGGGTGGAGGACGGCGAAGGCCCGCTCGAGGATCAGCTCGAGCAGCTCCTCCAGCGATATCGGACCCGCGAGCGCGCGGTGGACCTCGTTGAGCAGGCGCAGCCGGCCCGCGAGACCCTCGACCGTCGCCCGGCGCGCGGTGAGGTCGGCCTCGCCGAGGCCCAGGATCTCGGAGGCGGGGCGGAAGACCGTGGAATCGATCCGGAGCCCGGGCGGGGCGTTCTCCGCGGGCTCGAACACGAGCCGGGTCGAGGCGAGCTCGATCACGTCGCCCGGCCGCAGGCGCTCCGGGGCGGCGACGGGCCGACCGTTCACCCGCGTGGGGTTCTTCGAGCCCAGGTCCTCGACGTACCAGCCGTCAGGTTCGAGGTAGAGCCGCGCGTGACGCCGCGAGAGGTACGAGTCCGCCACGACGAGGTCGGCCTGGGTCGAGCGTCCCACGACGACGGAGGCCGCCTGCGACTCGTGGGCGAAGGGGGCCGTCCCCGGGGGCTCGACGCGGAGGCGGAGGCTCATGTGCTCTTACGGCCAAGCCGCGTGAGGGCCTCGTCCCGCGTCCCCTCCACGGCGAAGAGGGGCAGGAGCCCAGCGAGTTCGAACACCTGCCGGACGGGCTCGCCCATGCCGCACAGGACGAGGTCGCCCTTTTCTGCCTGCATGCGCTTGGCGAGCCACAGCAGGACCCTCAGCCCCGCGCTGGAGATGTAGTCGATGCCCGCGAGGTCGACGATCATGCGCCGGGAGCCCCCGTCGAGCCGGTCGAACAGCAGCTGTTCGAGCTGGGTAGAGCTGGTGCTGTCCACCCTCCCCGCTGGGGCCACGACCAGCACGTCATCGAGCTCGACCTCACGGATCTGCATCCGCTCCTCCCGTCAACCCGCTCCGCCGGCGGGGGCCATCCGTTTGCGGAGCACGAGGCGGTTCATCCCGTCCCTGCGCTCGTACTCGATCCCGTCCATCAGCCGTCGCGTGATGGCGACGCCCAGGCCCCCGATCTTCCGCTCCTCGATCGGCGTCTCGGTGTCCGGCTCCGGGACCTGCCGCGCGTCGAAGGGAAGGGCGTCGTCGACGATGACCACCTCGAGCACCCCGGCGGCAAGCCCGAAGGCCAGCTCGACGGTCCGCTCGCCCCCTTCGCCCCCGTACCCGTGCCTCACCACGTTCGACAGCACCTCGTCGAGGGCCACCTGCACGCTCCAGATCTCGTCGGGGGCCAGCCCGTGGGCGGCGGCAAAGGCCTCGAGCTCGCCCGCCGCCTGGCGGACCCCCGCCATCGAACCAGGCACGCGCACGGTGCGCTGAGCCGGAGCCACGCCCAAGCCTCTCACGGCCCGGCCTCGCCGTCCCAGCCCCTCCGTCCCTCCCCCGGGTGTATGCTCTGGGCGCGTTTTCGCTTCCCCGACCCCAACTTTTCGGCTTCTTAGCGGTATTTGATATTGAATGGGGACGACGCCGAGCTGGTCCGCAGGTGCCTTCGGGGCGACACCGGTGCCTTCGAGCCGCTCGTGGCGCGCTACCAGCGGGATCCACTCGCTCTACAACCACTTCGTGCTCCCACCGGTGCTCGCCACCGCCATCCTCGTGGCCGTCGCTCCCGGCGCTGCTCGTCGCCGTCTTCGGCCACAGCGAGAAGGCGACGTGGGAGTGGCTCACCGGCGGCTTCGACATCGACATCGAGATCCTGAACCTGATGCTCTCCGGCCAGATGGCCGCCACCCGCTTCGGGGCCTATCTGCGGTCGCTGCAGACGCGCTTTCCCGGAACGGTGGTGGCGGACATGCTCTGCCTCCCGCGCGTCCAGCTCGAGCTGTCGATACGCGCCAAGGGGATGCTGATGGCGCGCGAGGCGGGCCTGCCCCTGCCTTCCCCGGGGACGAGGTGAAGGCCAACCTCGAGGAGCTGCGCTACCTCGAGCGCTCGATCGGACCGACAGGGATGCTCGCCCTCAAGCCGCTCCAGATCACGAGCAACCGGGATCTCTGGCAGTTCTACCTGCTGGAGGAGGCGAAGGGGGCAGTCCGCTCTCGGGCCTGAGGAGGGAGGATCTCAGGGCCGCCGCTTGCCCTTCAGCGTGCCGCGGTTGCCGCCCCCCTCCCAGGTGCCTTCCATCGCGTCGCCGTCGATCGTCGCCCGCACGTCGTAGAGGGCTCCCTCGTACTGGACCTTCATCGAGAAGACGTTGCCGTCGAGCGTCTCGCCGCTCACGAGGCGCTTCATCCCCCCGACCTCGATCTCGGCCTTGAGCACCCCCTCGACCTCGGCGACGGTCAGGACGGAGGGCATCTCGCCATCCGGTGTGGCGGCCGCCATGTCCCAGGTACCCACGACCTTGGCTCCGTCGGCGGCCGCCGCCGCCGCCGGGGCGAGGGCGGCCAGGGTGAGGAGGAGGATCAGTCGCCGGGCGAGGGCTGCCTTCATAGGTTTCACGCTCCTTAGATCTGGATTCCGGGCGCCGGACGACGCCCGATCCTACCACCGCCGGGGTGGGTGAGGCGGGATCAGTAGCCCGGATCGAGCCCTGCGGTGTGGCCGTGCACCAGGACCTGGGCCGTCGCCACGGCGAGGGTCCGGTCCGCCCGGTAGAGGCTCACGCGGACGGTGTAGCTTCCGGGACCGCGGTACACGTGCGTGGCGGTGAACCGTCGCTCCAGATCCGCGCCCTCTTCGAAGGGCGGGCAGTCGGACTCCCGCAGGCTGCGCGACCCGTCTCCCCAGTCCCAGACGAGACCGGGGCAGTGGAACTCCTCGACATCCGCGCCGCCCTTGAGCTCGGCGGTGACGAACACGTTGACGGGCGAGAAGGCGATGCGGGGATACGCGCGAAGGTCGAGGCGGGGCCTCTTGCCGCCTTCCCCGCCGAAGCCCGGCGCCGCCAGCGCCAGGGCAAGGAAGGCAACCGTCAGAGGAGCTGACCTCATGCCCTCATCCTCCCAGGGCCGCCTCTACGCGACCCCGTCCTTAATAAATGCAAGTCGCGCGCCGGGGCCGAGGGAAGGTGATTCCGATCACGTCGCCGGCGGTGAGGCGGCCTCCCTCGGTGTGTAGGGAGGGGGAGTTGGGCGGAATGAAGTGCGCAGTCGCATGAGCGGCCGAGGCCCTTGGAGGGCCGCGGCCCACGAGCGAGCGTCCGCTTTCCGGACCACGCTCTTGTCCAGAAGCGCGCCGGTTGGCCTGCGGCCTTGCAAGGCGAGGGGGTCGCGCGGGAGCGCGCTCGTGTTTGATGGCTGCCGATTCCGTCCGTGTCGGTCAGGCTCCGAGCGCGCGAGCGCGACCCCCGAGCCCTCAGGGCAGGAGCGTACGGAGCCAGATGCCCCAGCTCGGTGCGAGCGCCGCCTTCAGCACCGCGTCGGCGAGGAGGCCGGCGGCCGCGGCGAGGAGGAACCGACGACGCCCCTCCGTTGGAAGGCGCTCACGCACGGCGGGGGAGAGCCGCCGGAGCAGCGGCTCCGCGAGCACGACCCCCAGGGTGACGAACGCCGCCACGCGGCAGATCGCCCACGGCTGCCAGCCGAGGAGGGCAACCGCCCAGAGCGGGACCCCGGCCCGGGTGAGCGACGCGACGTAGAAAGACATGTAGTTCATCAGCACCGAGCCCATGAGGATCGAGACGACGCTCGCGGTGGCGAGGCTCAGCAGGGAGAAGGCGGCGAGGTGGGCGGTGTGCTGGGGGAGAAAGAGCCGGAGGCTGACTTCGGCCCCTTCGCCGGTGCGGATCCAGCGGTGCATCTCGTCGCGATAGGCGGGGCCGCCGAGGACGAGCGCGTCGGTCGGGGCGGGCCAGCTCGCGAGGGCCACTGTCCCCACGACGGCGAGGACGAGCGCCCAGAGCAGCATCGCCCGCACGGCGCCGCCGCGATCGCCGCGGCGGAGGCGGCGGACGAGCACGACGTAGGCGGGCGTGGTGTTGAGGATGGGCAGGAGCCACGGGTGACCCAGGGCGAGGCCAGCCGGGTAGGACGCCGCGGATGCGAGGACGAGGAGGGCGCGCTCTGCCCTCAACGGAGCTGCTCCTCGAGAGCGGCCTCGAGCGCGACGCGCTCCGGGGAGCGGGGGGCGAAGGGGTCGGGATGACGGCGGCCCGGCCACGGACAGCCGCCCTCCGAGACATGCCTCTCGATCTCGGTGCCGAGGCGCGCCGCGAGTCCCGTCGCGACCGCGGCCGCGGTCCGGCAGTGCGCGCAGTACCCATGGCCGTACATGAAGCCCGCGATCTCGGCGAGATCGTGCAAGTCGCGGGGCCGGGCCTCTCCCGACTCGGCCCCACGGAAGATGCGGCCGAGGTTCGCGGTGCCGACCGCGCACGGCGGGCACTGCCCGCAGTTCTCGCGCTCGAAGAACGCGGTTACGGACGCGGCGACGGCGACGGGACAGGCGGAGGCGCCGACGACGAGGATCGCCGCCGTCCCGAGTGCCGTCCCCACACGGCGCAGCGCGTCGGGATCAAGGGGGATCGCGGCGTCGTCCGCCGCGAGCGGCGGTCCGGCGGGGCCGCCCGGGAAAACGAGACCGGGCGCCTCCGTCGCGCCCCCACCCTGCTCATCGATGACGCGCCGAAGGGGGGTGCCGAGCGGGACTTCGTAAACGCCCGGACGGCGGATGTCCCCCCAGAGCGTGACGAGAGTCCGCTCGCGGCGACGGAAGGCCTCGGGATCGAGGAGCGCTTCCGGCACTCGCGACAGCGTCTCCACGTTCTGCACCAGCGTGGGCCGTCCCTCGAAGCCGACTGCCGCCGGCAGCGGGGGCTTCGGCCGGGGCCACGCCCGTCGCCCTTCGAGTGACTCCAGCAGGGCGGTCTCCTCTCCCGTGATGTAGCTGTCGTCCCCGCGGCGCAGCGACACCTTGAGGCCGTCGGAGGAGGCGGCGCCGATCGCGGCCTCGAGCGCAGCCGCGGGCCGGTCGAACGAGGCCTTCAGGAAGACGACCGCCTCCCGCGCGCCCACCGCCCGCGCCGCCAGCGTGAGCCCGCGAAGAACGTCCCCGGCCTGCTGGATCATGACGTAGCGGTCCTTGAAGGAGCCGGGCTCGCCTTCGGCGCCGTTGGCGACGACGAGGGGCTCACCGCCCTCCACACGGACGGCCCTCCACTTCCGCCCCACCGGGAACCAGCCCCCTCCCCGGCCCCGGAGCCCGGAGGCGACCGCTCTCTCGACGAGAGCGTCGGGGTTCAGCGTGAGGAGCTCGGCAGTCATGGGGTGGAAGATGCGGCGACCCGCAAGTGGCCTCATTATAAACGACTTAGGAGGAAGTGAACGGGCGACCCCTCTCGAAACTTCACAAAACAGTCCAGATGAACTAGGATGTTTGCATCAGGAGTCGAACGGATGATCACTCTCACCGCAAACGCGGCCGCGAAGGTCAAGGGCATACTCGAGCAGGAGAAGGAGAACGTCTCGGGGGGCGGCCTCCGGATCTACGTCCAGGGGGGCGGGTGCTCGGGATTCCAGTACGGCATGGTGCTCGACGAGGTCAGCGACGGCGACCAGGTCTTCGAGGCCGAGGGTGTCAAGGTCATCGTCGACCCGATGAGCCTGCGCCACCTCGAGGGCGCGGAGGTGGACTACAAGGAGGACCTGATGGGCGGCGGCTTCGCCATCAAGAACCCCAACGCCCAGTCCACCTGCGGCTGCGGGCACTCCTTCACCACCGGCGAGGGCGGCCACCAGCACTGATCGGGCGCCCGCGGGGTCGGCGGCGGATCGGGCGGGGTACGCACGCGTGAGCAAGCTGCCGAAGCCACTGCCACTCTTCCCGCTGCCCGACGTGGTCCTCTTTCCCGGGATGCCCCTTCCTCTCCACATCTTCGAGCCCCGGTATCGCAAGATGGTGGCGGACGCCCTCGAGACCCACCACACGATCGGGATGACGCTCCTCAAGCCGGGGTGGGAGGCGGACTACGAAGGGCGACCGCCGATCTACTCCGTGGGCTGCGCGGGCCGGATCCAGCAGCACGAACCTCTGGAGCAAGGCCTGTGCAACGTCGTCCTGCGCGGTCTCACGCGCTTCCGGGTGCTGGAGGAGCATCCGGGCGAGCCCTACCGACGGGCCTCGGTCGAGGCGCTGCCCGATGCCGCCGGAGACGCGGCGGCCCTCGAGCAGCTCCGGCGGCGCGTCCTCGCCGCGATCGCGCGGGCGACGGACGGCCCCACGGCGCTCATCCTCCAGGGGGAGCTCCCCCACGAGATGTTCGTCAACGGGCTCAGCCAGAGCCTGAGCCTCGGCGCGGTCGAGAAACAGTCGCTGCTCGACTGCGACACACTCGAGGCCCGGTGCGCCCGGCTCCTGGAGATCCTGGACTTCCGTCTCCTCGAGCGCGCCGCGGGGCGGAGCTCGGCCGTTCACTGAGCCCCCACCCAGCCGCTTGAACGCCGGCCACCGACTTTTCGCCTGCCGCCTGCGTCCAAATGGGTTGAGAGGTCGACCCTAAACAAGGAGGATCCATGCCTCGCTCACTCGCCGTCATCCTCGGCAGCTCGGCGCTGGCCCTCGCGGGCCTTGCCCTCGGCCCCGGGGACGTCAAAGCCCGAGCCAAGGGCGCCGATGAGGATCGAAATGTCGACCGACGGGTTCAGGTGATTCGCCTGGGTGGGGGGGGAGGCTTTCTCGGCGTGAGGCTGCAGGAGGTCGACGAAGGACGGGGCGCGCGGGTGGACTCGGTCGAGCCGGACAGCCCGGCCGCCAAGGCCGGGGTCAAGGAGGGCGACGTGATCGTCCGCTTCGACGGCGAAGCGGTGCGGAGCGCCCTCCAGCTCACGCGTCTCGTCCGGGAGACGCCGGCGGACCGCGCCGTCCCCATCGAGGTCACCCGCGGCGGCGTCGCGCAGAAGCTCTCCGCCACCCTCGACGAAGGCCACGGGCGCTTTCGCTACGAGAACCGCGAGCTCCTGGTGCCGGAGCCCGAGTTCGACATGGAGCTTCCCGAGCCTCCGGAGCCCCCGGAGGCTCCGCGGGCTTCCCGAGCCCCCCGGCCGTGGGCCTTCGGGTGGCACGGCGACGGCGACCGCGACTTCGTCTTCCGCATGCCCGGGGGACCGCGCAAGCTGGGCATCGCGTATCAGGACATCTCCGGCCAGCTGGCGGGATACTTCAAGCTGGGCGAGGGCTCGGGTGTCCTCGTCACGTCGGTGGACGAGGGCGGACCCGCGGCCAAGGCGGGGGTGAAGGCCGGAGACGTCATCCTCAAGCTCGATGGCAAGGCGATCCGCGACGGCGGTGACCTGCGCGAGCATGTCCGCAACGCGGAGGCAGGGACCGAGGTCGCCCTCACCGTCCAGCGGGACGGCAGGCCGGTCGAGCTCAAGGTCACGCTCGCCAAGCCCGAGCCGCCGAAGAAGGCGGCGGGCGTCGGTATCTGAGCCGCGGGCCTTCTTTCCGGGGGCGCGGGTAGGGAAGCTGCGCCGCAAGCACCGAAGGCCGCCGCCCCGGCGGCGGCTACGCGTCGTTGTCGGGGCCCGGCGCGTGCGTCCGGACCTCCTCGAGGTCGAGGACGAGCAGCGTCCCGCCCGCCGTCAGCGCGGGCCCGAAGACGAGGTTGGCAAAGGGCACGAGCAGGGCGACCATGCCCGCGAGGCCGAAGCCCTGGCTCTCCGGCCGCCACTCCCGGTGCCAGCGGCGCTTGTCCGCGAACGACAGGCCCCGACGCGTCAGCGCGGCGTCGGTCATCTGGAAGGCGACCGCACGGCCGCCCCACGTCGCGGAGAGAAGCGGCCCCACCAGCGGAACGAAGCCGAGCAGGAAGACACCCGGGGCGGCGGCCAGGAAGTAGAGGCCGCCCCGCAGCGACTCGAGGACCTCGGCGCCGAGCCCGCGCCCACGTTCCTTCACCGCGCCGCGTACGCGCGCCTCCACCCGCCGCGAGAGCTGCTCGAGCAGCGGCGACGCGAGGAAAAGGGCGAGGGCGAGGCCGAGGAAGATGCTGGCGCCGATCGTCGCCACCCAAAGGAGCAGGCCGACCGGCAGCTCGATCCAGACCGGCGCCTGACCGGGGGCCGGCGCGAGGGCGGACGCGACGCCGGGCGCGAGGAAGACGCCGAGCACCGTCCCCAGGAAAAGGAGGACGAGCGCGAGGAGGCTCGGCAGGGCGGCGAGAGGCCACAGCGCCGGGCTTCGCACCAGGAGCGCGAAGCCGGCGGGGACGTGCCACGCTCCCGCTGCGGCGCGCCTCAGGAAACCCGGTCCGCGGGTCGGGCCCCGAGTCGGCTCCCGCTCCTCCGGCATCGCCGGCCAAGCCTAGCAGAGACGTGCCCGTCTTGACACCGCGACGCGAGCGCGTGGCAGAATGCGCGGCAATGAACGACGCGCTCGCGGTCATCCTCGGGGGTGGACGAGGGACGCGGCTCTTCCCCCTCACCAATGAGCGCTCCAAGCCCGCGGTGCCGATCGCGGGCAAGTATCGTCTCATCGACATCCCGTTGAGCAACTGCCTGAACTCCGAGCTGCCCCGGATCTTCGTGCTCACCCAGTACAACTCGGAGAGCCTCAACAAGCACCTCGCGCTCACCTACAAGTTCGACGTCTTCTCCTCCGGCTTCGTGACCATCCTCGCCGCGGAGCAGACCGAGGAGAGCCCGGACTGGTTTCAGGGCACCGCCGACGCCGTGCGGCGGAGCCTGCGCCACCTGCGCTCGCATCGCGGCCGCGAGGTGTTGATACTCTCCGGGGACCAGCTCTACCAGATGGACTTCCGGCGGATGGCGGAGACCCATCGGCGGCACGTGGCGGACGCGACGGTGGCCGTGATCCCCGTCGGTCGGAAGCAGGCGGCCGGGTTCGGTATCCTCAAGGTCAACCGCCAGGGCCGCATCGTGCACTTCGAGGAGAAGCCGCGGACCGAACGGCTCGCCGACCTCGAGTCCGACATCCCCGGTCACGGGCGCGGCTTCCTCGCCTCGATGGGCATCTACCTCTTCGGGCGCGAGGCGCTCGAGAGGGCGGTTTCCGATCCCACGCTCGTGGACTTCGGCCGGCACGTCATCCCGTGGGCCATCGGCGAGATGAGGGTGCAGGCCCACTTCTTCCGCGGTTACTGGGAGGACGTGGGGACGATCCGGTCCTACTACGAAGCCAACCTGCAGCTCACCGATCCCATGCCGCCCTTCGACTTCTACGACGCCGTCCGCCCCGTGTACACGCACCCCCGTTTCCTCCCGGCGACCAAGGTCGAGGGCTGCACGCTCCACCGGACGCTCCTCTCCGAGGGCTCCATCCTGATGGGCGCCGAGATCGAGCGGTCCGTGGTCGGTATCCGCAGCCGCATCGGCGAGGGGGTGAGGATCCGTGAGAGCCTGGTGCTGGGCGCCGACTACTACGAGTCGCTCGAGGAGATCGATCGGGCGCAGGCGAGGGGGCTGCCTCCGGTCGGGATAGGGTCGGGCAGCGTGATCGAGCGGGCGATCGTGGACAAGAACGCGCGCATCGGCCGTGGCGTGCGCATCGCGAACGAGACGGGCGTCCTCGAGACGGACGGGCCGGGGTACTACATCCGGGACGGGATCGTCATCGTCCCCAAGGACGGGGTGATCGCGGACGGGACGGTCATTTAGTCTTGGGAGGCGGGGATTCGCCGCCCCGGGCCGCCTCCATCTTCCGGTCCCGCTCCGCGCCGATGCGCTCGCGGTCCCGCCGGTAGTCCTCCTCGAGGATCTCGCGCTCGGCGGGGTCGTGGGCCTTGCGGACCGCGGACTGGAAGAGGATCTCCCGCTCCGCGAGCTTCGCTTCGTAGACCTTCCGTACCTCGGCGAGCTTCGCGCGCTGCTCCTCGCTCAGCGGGCGCTCCTCGACGCCGCTCTCCCGGTCCTTGAGCCGGAGCCTCTCGAGGATGATCTCGTAGGCGCTCTTGGGCGCCTCGTCCTCCGACACCCCACCCCTCCGCGGCGCTAGTCTAACCTAGCCCCCGGGCCCGCGGCACCCCGATCGACGCCCGACAGCGCGAGCGCGACCCCCGAGCCCCTCAGCGCCGTCCCGACCAGACGGGCTCGCCCTTGGCGTCCCGGAGGATCAGCGTCACCTGCCCGCGTGTGATCTCTCGTGCCACCACGATCGGACCGCCCATCGGGCGAGAGCCCACGACGGTGAGCGTGTCGCCTTTCTCGATCGGGAACTCCAGCTCCCGCAGAAAACGCACGGGACAGGCATGGACCTCCACGGTCTCCGTCTCGGTGCGGAGGACCAGGTGGAGGCCGGGGTGGTCGGTCATCACCTTCGATTCGTGGTGATCTTCCACCGTCCCCCGGATCGTCACCTCCGCCTTGGGGTCGTACTCGGGGGCCATCGGGGAGGGCGGCGGGGCGGAGTTGGGCAGTGCGAGGAGGGCGCCCGCAAGCAGGGCGCAGAGGGTTCTCATGACCGCACCTCCGGTCTCGAGGTTCGCGCCCTCGCCGGGGGCCGGCAATGGATCGCTTGATCCAGCGGGCCCGCCCGTCAGGATCCAGCCTGGTGAAGGATGGGCCCGAGGCAGACCCAGCCGTCCGCCTCGAGTACGACGCGGTAGGTCCGGACCCCGGAGTGGAGGCGATCTCGAAAGTGGGTGACGCGTACCCACGCCTCATCGTCGGCCAGGCGCTCGATCGGACCCGCCGTCACCATGACCGCGGGCGCCCCGGTCACACGCTCCACCGCCCCCGGGGGGCGCGCTTCGCATTCGGCGCCCCGCCGGACGGCGGGCTCGCGGCGGAAGCGAGCCAGGAACTCGCGGCTCACGCTCTGTGGCGCGCGCCCGGGGTCGAGGCCGAGGCAGATCACCATCCCCTGTCGGCGCGCCGTCTCGTCGAGGAACTCCCGGATCTGCTGACGGAAGACGGCCTCCAGGATGGCCGCCTCATCGCGCGCGGGAGCGGCCGCCCGGGCGCCGGGGCCGATCGAGAGAACCGCCGCGACCAGGAGGGTCGTCAACAGCCCGCGAGAGACCAGCGTCGCGCCCGGGGGTCTCACGCCGAATACTCTAGGGTGACGCGGAGGGGGAAGGCAATCCCCGGACTCCCCGAGGGCTAGAATGTGAGCCTGCTCCGGGCAAGCGCATGAACCTCCCCTCCGGCCACGGAGGGATACCGACGCTCCACCGACCTGCTCGTGGACCTCAACAACCTCAGGCGCGATCTGGAGACGGGCGCATCCCGTCCCGTGGCACCCGGTCACCGTTCCGCGCCGTGGCGCGTCGCGGTGGTGGTGGTCGCCGCTCTCGCCGCCGTCGTCGCGCTCGTCGCCTTCGGCCTGCGTCGCCTGCCCGCCTCCGGACGCGCCATCCAGTCCGTGGCCGTGCTCCCGTTCCAGAACGAGAGCCGTGACGCCGACCTCGACTACCTGAGCGACGGGCTCACGGAGTCGCTGATCAACTCGCTCTCCCAGCTCCCGCAGCTCCGGGTGATCTCGCGCACCTCGGCCTTCACCTTCCGGGACGGGCAGGACGACCTGCGCTCGATCGGGAAGAAGCTCGGGGTGCGGACGCTGACCATCTCTACCTCAAGGGTCGGCATTTCATGGTGGGAACCGCGCGCCAGCATCGAAGGCGCGGCGCAGGGCCTGGCGCGAGGCCTGTCCGAAGGTCGGATCCGCGGTCAAGACATCCAGGAGGACCGAGGTGTCGACGGCGGTCTTCATCTCCGCCGCTTCGCCCCCTGCCCGCGCTTGGGCCTCGGGCCCCGAAGCGCGTCGAGCGCAGCGTCCACGGAGGTGTCGAGACGCAACGTCCCGAAGATCAGGTCCACGGGGTGCTCGCCCTTTGTACCCTTCCGGATCAGGGCTCCCCTCGGATGGGACTCGAAGATCACCGGCGTGCCGGGACGCAATCCGAGGCGATCGCGCAGCGTTGCCGGAACGGTAATCTGGCCCTTGGCGGAGATCGTGCTCCTCACGGGTAAAGAGTAAACCGCTTTACGGGAATCATCAAGATGTTCCTCGGGACGGGCGCCTTAGATGCGCTCAAGGGTGAGCCCCGCTACGATGCGCTCCTGAGCAAGACGCGCCTCAACCGGCGCGCCTGAAGCCGCCCGCCCTCAGGACGACCGCGTCTCCGCCTCCGGGACCGAGCCCAGGTCGAGGGCCGGCGTCCCCCGCATGAGCGCCGCGTAAAGGACGAACGCGGTCCCGAAGCCGACGAACCAGGCGTAGTCGTAGAGGACGCGGAGCGAGGGCACTACGAGGCCCACCAGCGCGACCGCGACCCCTGCGACCAGGGCCACGATCGCCTTGGGGTTCCAGCGGCCGTAGATCCCGTCCGCCGAGTAGAGGTCGAGGAGCGACAGGCGCGCCCGGCGGACGACCCAGTAGTCGGCGATGAAGATCCCGGCGATGGGTCCGAGGAAGCTCGAGTAGCCGATGAGCCAGCCGAAGATGTAGGTGCCGTAGTCGGAGAGCAGCTTCCAGGGCATGATCGCGATCCCGATGAAGCCGGTGATGATGCCCCCGACCGCGAAGTTGATGCGCGAGGGCCAGAGGTTGGCGAAGCCATTGGCGGGGGCGACGACGTTGGCGGCCACGTTGGTGGTGATCGTCGCCACGAGCAGCGCGAAGAGCGACACGAAGATCACGACAGGGCTCCCGACCTTCGACAGCAGCAGCACCGGGTCCCAGATGGCCTCGCCGAAGATGATCGCGGAGGCCGAGGTCACCGCGACCCCGATGAACGAGAAGAGGGTCATGGTGGGGGGCAAGCCGAGGAACTGGCCCCGGATCTGCGCGCGCTGGTCCTTCGCGAAGCGCGAGAGGTCGGGGATGTTGAGCGCGAGCGTCGCCCAGAAGCCGACCATGGCCGTGAGCGCGGGGACGAAGAAGGTGAGGAACTCGCCCGTCGTCCGGAAGCGGCTGGGTCGGTCGAGGATCGGCCCGAGGCCGCCCGCGCGACCCGTGGCCCAGACGAGCAGCGCCAGGCCGGCCAGGATGAGAAAGGGCGCGGCCCAGGCCTCGAGGAACTTGATCGACTCGCTGCCCCTCACCACGATGTACATGTTCCAGAGCCAGAAGACGAGAAAGCCCAGAGGCAGCGCGAGCGGCGGCTCCCAACCCGGGATCGCGACTCGCAGCATCGCGTAGATCGCCTGGCCGCCAATCCAGGTCTGGATCCCGAACCAGCCGCAGGCGACGAGGGCGCGGAGGAGAGCAGGGATGTTCGCGCCCACCACCCCGAACGAGGCCCGGGCCAGGACCGGGAACGGGATCCCATAGCGCGTTCCGGCGTGGGCGATCAGCACCATCGGAACGAGGACGATCAGGTTCCCGAGCATGATGGTGAGGATGGCCTGCCACCAGTTCATGCCCCCATCGACCAGTCCCGCCGCCAGCATGTACGTGGGAATGCAGACCGACAGCCCGACCCACAGCGAGGCCATGTTGTAGGTCGTCCAGGTGCGCTGGGCGACGCGCGTGGGTTGGAGGTCCTCGTTGGAGAGGCGCGGGTCGGAAGGCTGCTCGCGGAGCTCGTAGAGCTCGCCGGGGTGGCGGAGCATCTCGCCGCCGGAAGGCATCGCGTCTCTAGGCAATGAGCGGTCGCCCTGGCTGCCGCTTCAGGAACTGCCCTCGCCCGGGCTTACCTTTGAACGCGCCGTGGTCGACGATCACCTCCCCGCGCGAGAGGACCACCGCCGGGGCGCCCTTCACGAGACGTCCTTCGTAGGGGCTGTAGTCGACCTTCATGTGAAGGGTCTTGGCGGAGAGCGTCGTCTCTTTCTCCGGATCGAAGAGGATGAGGTCGCCGTCGGAGCCGACCGCGATTGTGCCCTTCCGTGGCCAGAGGCCGAACATCCTGGCGGGGGAGGTGGCCACGAGCTCCACGAACCGGTGCATGTCGATCTTGCCCGTGCGGACGCCGCCGTCCCAGAGCAGCATCAGGCGCGTCTCGATCCCCGGGGCGCCGTTCGGGATCTTCGAGAAGTCGTCCTTGCCGAGCTGCTTCTGCGGCGGCTCGTTCATGCAGAAGGGGCAGTGATCGGTGGAGACGACCTGGAGGTCGTTCTTGGCCAGGCCCTTCCAGAGCGCCTCCTGGTTCCACTTCTCCCGCAGTGGCGGTGACATGACGAACTTCGCCCCTTCGAAGCCGGGCCGCTCGTAGTCGTCATAAGAAAGGAAGAGGTACTGCGGGCAGGTCTCGGCGTAGGCAGGGAGACCCATGTCCCGCGCCTGCTTGACCTTCTCGAGCGCATCCGAGCAGGAGAGGTGCACGATGTAGATCGGCACCCCCGCCATCTCGGCGAGGGCGATTGCTCGCCCCGTGGCCTCGCCCTCGGCCCGCGTCGGGCGCGTCAGCGCGTGGTACTTGGGCGCCGTCTGCCCCTTGCGGAGCGCTTCCTTGACCAGGGTGTCGATGACCCCGCCGTTCTCGGCGTGCATGCAGATGAGCCCGCCGTTGTCGCGCGTCTTGAGGAGGGCCCGGAAGATCGTGGCGTCGTCCACCATGAAGACGCCGGGGTAGGCCATGAAGAGCTTGAAGGAGGTGATGCCCTCGTGCTTGATCATCCGGTCCATCTCGCCCGCCACCGCGTCGGTTAGCTCGCGGATGATCAGGTGGAAGGCGTAGTCGATCGTGGCCTTGCCCTCCGCCCGCTTCATCCAGCCCTCGAAGGCCGGGTAGAGTCCCTTGCCGAACTCCTGGATCGCGAAGTCGATCAGGGTCGTGGTGCCCCCGTGGGCGGCGGCGATGGTGCCCGTCTCGAAGTCGTCGGCGGAGTTCGTGCCCCCGAAGGGCATGTCGAGGTGGGTGTGGACGTCGATCCCGCCCGGCAGCACGAGCTTGCCCGACGCGTCGACGAGGGTGTCGGCGGGGAGCGTCAGGCCCCGGCCGATGAGGCTGATGACGCCGTTGTCGATGTAGATGTCCGCCTCGTAGCGGTCGGCGGCGGTGACGATGGTTCCGTTCCGGACGAGCGTCGTGGCCATGCTGAAGCGTTAGGACCGCGGGGATGCTACTCAAGCATCCCGAGCGCTGTCAACGCGTTGACACGCTCCGATCCCGGCGTTAACGTGCATCTTTTCCGGAGCAGCGCGTGAAGAACGTCGCCCCCAAGCTCGAGGACTCGGTCTACGAGCGGAACTTCGCCGACATCAACCCCCGCCTGACCGAGGCCCAGGCCCTCTCCGAGGCCGCACGGTGTCTCTTCTGCTATGACGCCCCCTGCATCGCCGCCTGCCCGACCGCGATCGACATCCCGTCCTTCATCAAGAAGATCACGACCGGGAACCTCCGCGGCTCGGCCCGGACCATCTTCGAGGCCAACATCCTCGGCCACTCCTGCGCGCGGGTCTGCCCGGTCGAGGCCCTCTGCGAGGGGGCATGCGTCCTCAACCAGGAGCACAAGCGCCCGGTGACGATCGGGGCGCTCCAGCGGGTGGCCACCGACCACGTCCTGGACCGGGGCATCCGGGTTCTCGAGGCGGGGAGTCCGAACGGGCGGCGGGTGGCGCTCGTCGGGGCGGGGCCGGCGAGCTTCGGCTGCGCGGCGGCGCTGGCCCGGCTCGGCTATGCCTGCCGCATCTACGAGCGGCGCACCGTGCCCGGGGGGCTCAACACACACGGGATCGCCGCCTACAAGATGCGGGCGCCGGAGGCTCTGCGCGAGGTCGAGCTCGTGCGATCGCTGGGGGTGGAGATCCGGGGCGGCGTCGAGGTGGGGAAGGACGTCACGATCGAGCAGCTCCGGAGCGAGGCGAACGCGCTCTTCCTGGGGATCGGGCTCGGGCCCACCGAGTCGCTCCGCATTCCGGGGGAGGAACTCGCCGGGGTCGTCGACGCCCTCCACTTCATCGACCGGATCAAGAACGAGCCCTTCCGCCGGATCGACGTGGGGCGGACGGTGGTCGTCATCGGGGCCGGGAACACCTCGGTGGACGCGGCGACGCAGGCCAAGCGGCTGGGGGCGGAGAGCGTGAGGGTCGTCTACCGGCGCGGGCCCGAGGACGTGCCCGCCTACCATTACGAATACGAGCTGGCCAAGTCCGACGGCGTCGTCTACGTCTTCCACACGCTGCCGGTGCGGTTCCTCGGCGACGGCGCGCTCACCGCGATCGAGTGCGTCCGGACCGAGGTTACGACCGACGAGAAGGGCCGGCGCATGGTCCGCGCCGTGCCTGGCTCCGAGCTCCGCATCCCCTGCGACATGGCGATCGTCGCCGTCGGACAGACGAAGGCCGTCGAGTGGCTGACGCGCCATCTTTCCGGCCTCGAGCTCGACCGGGGCCGGGTGAAGATCGACGGCGAGGGCCGGACGAGCCTCAAGGGCGTCTACGCGGGGGGCGACTGCGTCAACGGGGGCAGGGAAGTCGTCAACGCCGTGGCGGAGGGGAAGGCGGCCGCGCTCGGCATCGACAGCGACCTCGGCCACCCGCGGGCGTAGACAGGAGGGAAGCCATGGCGGACCTGACCGCCGACTGCGCCGGGATCAAGAGCCCGAATCCGTTCTGGGTGGCCTCGGGACCGCCGGCCAACACCGCCTACCAGGTGATGCGGGCCTTCGACGCCGGCTGGGGAGGGGCGGTCTGGAAGACGATCGGGGAGCCCATCGTCAACACCACCTCGCGGTACGGGGGCGTGGACCTCGGGACGAGCCGGGTGATGGGCTTCAACAACATCGAGCTCATCTCCGACCGTCCCATCGAAGACAACCTCAGGGAGATCGCCGAGGTCAAGAAGCGCTACCCGAGAAACGCCGTCGTCGCCTCGCTCATGGTCGAGTCCAAGCGCGAGGCCTGGCACGAGATCGTCAAGCGCACAGAGGGGGCGGGCGCGGACGGCCTCGAGCTCAACTTCGGCTGCCCGCACGGGATGAGCGAGCGTGGGATGGGCTCGGCGGTGGGACAGGTGCCGGAGTACACGAAGCTCATCACCTCCTGGGTGAAGGAGGTCGCGCGCACCCCGGTGCTGGTCAAGCTCACGCCCAACATCTCCGACGTCACCTACATCGCGGCGGCGGCGCGGGAGGGGGGCGCGGACGGCGTCTCCCTCATCAACACCATCAACAGCATCATGGGCATCGACCTCGACACCTTCGCCCCCCGTCCGATCGTCGACGGCCGCTCGTCGCACGGGGGCTACTGCGGCCCCGCCGTCAAGCCCATCGCCCTCAACATGGTCTCGGCGGTCGCCAAGCACCCGAAGGTCGGCCTCCCCATCTCGGGCATCGGCGGGATCGCGACCTGGCAGGACGCGGTGGAGTTTCTGCTGCTCGGGGCCTCGACGGTGCAGGTCTGCACCGCCATCATGCACTACGGCTTCCGCATGGTGGAGGACATGATCGACGGGCTCGCGAACTGGATGGACACGCGCGGGTTCCGGACGCTCGCCGATTTCCGTGGCAAGAGCCTGGAGCGCGTCGTCGACTGGGGCGACCTCAATCTCAACTTTAAGGTGATCGCCGAGATCCATTCCGACAAGTGCATCGGCTGCCACCTCTGCTACATCGCCTGCGAGGACGGCGCCCACCAGTCCATCCGTCTCACGAGCGGCATGAAGGTGCCGGAGATCATCGAGGAGCGCTGCGTCGGCTGCAACCTCTGCATGCTCGTCTGCCCCGTCCCGGGGTGCATCGCGATGAAGGAGATGCCGACCGGGCGCGCGCCCATGTCCTGGCGCGCTTACCAGGAGGCGCTCGGGCGCGGGGTCGCCTGCGAGCTGCCGGGCGAGCGGCACGCGCACTGACCCGATTCCTCCAGCCCGGCCCTTGACACCCCTCCGCCGAGCGCGGATCATCCAACAAATGGGTTGGGAGGTCGGCTTGATGAACAAGAGACGCCTCCGTCGGCTGGGCATCGGCCTCGTGGCCGCGCTCTTCCTCGCGCCCCCGCTGCCCGCCATGGCCTCGGTGATTCCCTCGAAGGCGGAGGACGCCGCCGTGCGTGCCGCGGACCTGGCGCAGGTCAGGGACGCGCTCGCCCGGGACGAAGTGGCGAAGGCGCTCGCCGCGCACGGGCTCCGGGCGGAAGAGATCGAGGGGCGCCTCGACCGGCTCTCCGACGAGGACCTCCGCTCACTCGCCGGCAACCTCGACCAGATCCAGGCCGCGGGAGACGTGCCGAAGTACATCTGGATACTGCTCGCGATCTTCCTGGCCGTCTCGATCCTGGCCCTGGTCTTCTGACGAGTGGTCGTCAGCGGCGGGCCTGCGGCGAGGCTGGTGCCGCTCGCGCTGATACTGCTCCCCGGCTGCGTGTCGCTGGCTCCCCGCTCCCGCCCGCCCGGTCCCGAGGCCAGGGTCATCGCCGGCGTTCCCGTGCGCGTCTTCGAAGACGACCGATGCGGGCCGGGGAGCCTCGCCCTCGTGCTCAACACCCATGGTGACGCCGTCTCCGATCACGACCTTGAGGCGATGCTTCCCACGGCGCCGAGAGGCGGTGTTCTCTCGGTGGACCTCCTCCTAACGGCGAGGCAGTGCGGCTTCGACGCCGCCCTCGTTGCGGGCAGCGACGAGGCGATTCGCTCGGAGATCGATGCGGGGCGCCCGGTGATCCTGATGCTGAGGCTGCTCGACGTGCCCGGCGCGCGGGGGGACGTGTACCACTACGTCGTGGCGGACGGGTCCGACCCGCCCCGCCGCCTCTTCCGCTTCCAGTTTGGCGACGGGAAGGCCCGCTGGGCCTCGCTCGAAGATGTCGAGAGCAGCTGGAAGGCGACCGATCACGCGCTCCTGTTGGTCTGGCCCCGGGCCGACACCGATGCCGCCCTGCGGCGCGCCGTCTCGCTCGAGGGCATGGGTCGAGCGGGGGAGGCCGCCGCGCTCTACCGCCAAGTTCTGGCCGTTCGACCCGACTCGGTGCGCGCGTGGGTCAACCTCGGCAACGCGGAGGCGGGGCGGGGGAGCCGCGACGCGGCGGAGAAGGCCTACCGTCGGGCGCTCGAGATCTCGCCCGACGACCGGGATGCCCTCAACAACCTCGCCTGGCTTCTCCTCGAGGAGGGCTCACGACTGGAGGAGGCGGAGACTCTGGCGGCGAATGCCGCGAGCCAGCCGGGACCGGACCGGCCTCGGGTCCAGGACACACTGGGCCGGATCCAGCTCGCCCGCGGGCGATGCACGGAGGCCGCCCGCACCTTCGGCAAGGCCCTCGCGGCGGGAGAAGCGATCGCCGATCCGACGCGGGCCGACTTGCGCGACGGCCTCGACCGGGCGCGGACGGCCTGCGACCAGCGGCCCTGAGCCTCAGGGCTCGCGCACGCTTCGCTGCAGCTCCTCGTTCTCGCGGCGGAGGGCCTCGATCTCGGCGTCGAGGGCCCCGACCTTCTGGCGCATCTCGGCGTCGATCTCGTCGCGCACCCGCTCGAGTGCCCGTCGCTCCTCGGGCGAAGCGGCCCGGGCGATGATGGCATCCGCCGCGGGCGAAGGGCCCTCCCGCGTCCGGCGGTTGTCGCAGGCCGCACCCACCCCCGCCGCTCCCGCCAGGAGCAGGACGGCTCGGCCGAGAAACGGGTGCGCCCTCACCTCGCCTTACGAGCCCGGAGCTCGCGGTTCTCCCGTCGGAGCGCCTGGAGCAGACGCTCCTTCTCCCGGATGACGTCGCGCCAGAACTCCCGCGTGGCCCGCCGGACCTCCTCGGCGGCGGCGGCCGAGACCTCCCTGGTCTTGCGCCACGCGTCCCCGCCCACGTCCGAGGCGTCGCGCTCGAGTTCCGTGCCCGCGGCCTTGGCGTCCTCGACCAGCTCCTTCCCTGCGCCGCGCAGCGCGCTCGCGGCGCCCTTCTTCTTCTGCGTCTCGACCGCCCCCGCCGGCGCGACGAGGAGTCCGAAGAGGAGGGCAAACGAGCAGCACGATCCGATCAGCCCGGCCTTCACCCGCATGCCCGCAGGCTAGCACCCGCCGGCGGAGAGCGTCAAAGTGAACGTTTCTTGGGGCCACAAGATCCACGGTCGGCCAAGCTCTTCAACACGAGCGAGTTGCTGTCCGGGGTGACCCCCCGCACAGCCGGCCCCCGGGGATCCGCCTACGATGCTGGGAATGGAGCGTTGCTCCGGGAGGAAGAGTTGAAGATGCACGGGACACGGAGCGTTCTGATTCTCGCCGTCGCGGCCCTCGCCCTGGCGATCGCGGCCTGTGGCGAAAACCCGGCCTCCCCATCGGGGACGACCGGAGGGGTGGCCGTGAGAGGCGTTTTGCTCGGCGAAGGCGCCGCCGTAGGGGTCTCTTCGGTGCGGGCGAGCAGCTCGAGCGGGAGCCAGATCACCGTCACCGTCGAGGGCGACCCGTCGCTCACCACCACGATCTCCGGGAATG
>Ga0209342_10000463_pt1 | contig 46954 bp, 45 predicted proteins | sample RifCSP16_2_FD_184023 | JGI IMG/M metagenome (GOLD analysis project Ga0209342, IMG submission 184023) | Soil microbial communities from Rifle, Colorado - Rifle CSP2_sed 16_2 (SPAdes) (version 2) | ecosystem: Environmental > Terrestrial > Deep subsurface > Rock core/Sediment | place: Rifle...
CGAGGGTATAATGCTCCGCGCCCTCCGGCGGGGAGAGACGGCCGTCGGAGCGGATGACGGGGTTGCGGCACGCCCTCCGCCGGTCCGGGGTGGGACGGATGAAGGTGTAATAGAAAGTCGCGGCGGCCTCGTAGTAGGCCGGCGCGATCGCGATGAGGCCGTACACCTCGATACCGCCCATGATGACGCCGGCCGCCAGCGCCGCCCCGAGCCCGAGCGTCCCGATGTCCCCGACGAAGATGCGCGCGGGGTAGCGGTTGAACTGGTACAGGCCGACGGAGGACCCCGCCACCGCGGCGAGGACGAGCGACGACACCGTCGCCCCGACCGGATCCGTGCCCGCCGCGAAGAGGACCCCGATCGCCGAGGCGGAGACGACGGCCATCTGGCCGCTCTCCAGGCCGTTGTAGCCCGCGCTCATGTTCATCGCGTTGGCGACGCCGGTGACCCCGAGGGGGACGACCGCGATCCAGAAGAGAAGGTACACCGAGGTCAGGTCGATTGGGGCGATTCCGAAGGGTAGGTACTGGACGGTGACGTCCGAGATCCACGTGGTGCCGTCCCGGAAGTGCACGAGGAGCAGCGGGAGGGCCGCGAAGAGCACGGAGAGGGCCTTGACGCGCTGCTTCACGTTGGAGATGTCGTCGATGAGGCCGATCATGGCGGCGATGAAGAACACGGCGATGGCGGCGAGGTACGGAGGCTCCTCCGGTCCCGGGGGGGCCTCGAAGAGCTTCTTGATCCCGATGACGAGGGAGAGCGAGATGGCGAACGCGAACAGCGCGGCGATGCCCCCGAGCTCGGGGACGCGCGGGCGCATCCGCTTGTTCACGTCGCGCCCCACCATCTTCCCCTCGCGCATCTTGGAGATGAGCGGGGGCAGGATGACGAAGGCGATGACGTACGAGAGGACGGCGACGAAGAGGATGGACAGTAGATCCATCAGTTCCGGCGGCGCGTATGCTGACGCGCCGTATTTAAAGGAATCTTGGGGCACGCGGCCTTCGGATGCCGGACGCCGCGATATCAAGGCTGGCGTCTCGTTTTCGGCGGTGAGAACGTCCGCGGGAAGGCTTATGGCCCTCTGCCCCTCTGGGCGGTGCCATGGCCGTCACGATCCACCCGACCGCCGACGTGTCGGCGAAGGCGGTCCTCGGGGACGGCACGATGGTCTGGCACCAGGCCCAGGTCCGCGAAGGGGCCCGGGTCGGGCGGAACTGCCGCCTCGGCAAGGGGGCCTACGTGGACCGCAACGTCGTGATCGGCGACGACTGCAAGCTGCAGAACAACGCCACGCTGTACGACGGGGTGACATGCGGCAGCGGGGTCTTCATCGGACCGCACGCGGTGTTCACCAACGACCTCTACCCGCGCGCGGTGTCGCCGGACTGGAAGGTCGTGCCCACCGTGGTCGAGGACGGGGTGTCCGTCGGCGCGAACGCGACGATCGTCTGCGGGGTGCGCCTCGGTCGGTACGCGATGATCGCCGCCGGCGCGGTGGTGACCCGGGACGTCCCACCGTACGCGCTCGTCGTCGGGGTGCCCGGGCGCGTGGTCGGGTACGTCTGCGACAAGGGGCACAGGCTCGACGCGAAGCACCGGTGCCGGACCTGCGGGAAGACCGTGGCGGTGAGGCCGCCGCGGCGAACTGCGCGGGAAGGTTAATCCGTCGGTCGCGGTTCGGCGCCTCCCGTGATCCCCGTCGCGAGGCCGAACGTCGGCGAGGAGGAGCGCCGGGCGCTCATTGAGGTCCTTGACTCCGGGATGTTTGCCCAGGGCGCCCGGGTGAAGGCCTTCGAGGACGCGTTCGCGGCGAGCGTGGGCCGCCGGCACGGCATCGCCGCCTGCAACGGGACGGCGGCCCTCCACGTCGCGCTCCTGGCGCACGGGATCGGCAAGGGGGACGAGGTCATCGTCCCGCCCCTCACCTTCATGGCCTCCGCCGCCACCGTCGTCCTGTGCGGGGCCCGGCCCCGCTTCGCCGACATCGAGGAGGACACGTACACCTTGGACCCCGAGAAGGTCCGCAAGGCGGTCGGGAAGCGTACGAAGGCGATCATGCCCGTGCACCTCTTTGGGCAGAGCGCGACGATGGACCCGATTCTGGAGATTGCGCGCGAGCATCATCTGGCGGTGATCGGGGATGCGTGCCAGGCCCACGGAGCGACCTACCAGGGGAAGTCCGTCGGGGCCCTCGGGGAGTCGGCCTGCTACTCGTTCTACCCGACGAAGAACATGACGACCGGCGAGGGCGGGATGGTCGTCACGGACGACGACGCGCTGGCGACCCGGTGCCGTCGACTCCGCGACCAGGGGCAGTCCTCGAAGTACGTGCACGAGCTCGCCGGGTACAACCTGCGGATGACGGAGTTCGCTGCGGCGGTGGGGCTGGCGCAGCTCGCGAAGCTCCCGGCCTTCGTGGAGGCGCGGCGGAGGAACGCGCGCTTCCTCGGCGAGGCGCTGGCGGGGAAGACCCTGATCCCCCCGGTGGAACGCCCCGACCGCCTGCACTCCTTCTACCAGTACATCGTCCGCGTGGGGAAGCGGTCGAAGAGGACACGGGACGAGTACGTCGCGCACTTCACCGCCAACGGCGTCGGCTCCCGGCCCAGCTATCCCATGGCGCTCTACCGCCAGAAGGCGCTCACCGACCTCGGCATCAGGGGGCGCTGCGGCGTCACGGAACGGGTCCTGCCCGAGCTCTTCGAGCTCCCGGTCCACCCGCTCGTGTCGGAGGCGGACCTGCAGTCCATCGCGAAGGCGATCGCGGGGGCATGAGGGTGACCTCCCTCGCGGAGGTCGAACAAGCCCTGGAACGCGGCATCGAGCTGGAGAACAGGCTGGACTGGGGGGGAGCGCTCGCATTCTACTCCGAGCAGATCCGATTGCTGGCGGGGTTCCCGGACGGGCCGGACCTGTGGCGCGTCCGGTCCTATGCGCGCCTTCGGGAGGCGAACGCCCTCATGGCCCTCGAGCGGAACGACGAGGCACGCGGCGCCTTCGACGCCGCACTGGAGGACGCCAAGCGTTCCGAGGACCGCCTCGCGCTGGCCCGTGCGCTCATCGGCGCCGGCGTGTTCGCCGCGAACACGGGCGACCTCGAACGAGGGGAAGCGTTCCTGCTCAGCGCCTGCGGTGCGGCGGAGGCGGCCGCGGGACCGGATGGGGATCAGGCGCTCGGATGGGCCCTCCTCAACCTCGGGGGCCTGCTCGGGAAGCGCGGGAAGCTGGACCTCGCCTTCCTCACGCTGCACAAGGCGCGCGAACGACTCTTCGCCCTGGAGAACTGGGTCGGGGTGGCGGCCTCGTGGGAGGTCGAGGCGAAGCTGCGCGAGCGGCTGGGCGACCCGGAGCGCGCGCGGGAGCACCTCGCGGAGGCGCTCGCCATGTACCGCAAGGAGGGCATGGCCGAGAAAGTCGAGGAACTGCAGGCCCGGATCGGGAACAAGGCGGTCTGAGCGGCGAGGGTTTTTATCTGCTCCCCCGTCCGGGAGGCGTCCCCCATGGCGAAGAAGAAAGGCGTGTTCGGCGCCATCGCCTCGCTCGTCCTGCGCCACCACAAGGCCATCGTCGTCGCGTGGATCGTGGCTGCCTTGGGCGCCGGGTACCTGAACGCGGTGTACCCGCTCTCCGACGTCGTGACGTTCTCGCAGCAGGACGCGCTGCCGCACGACACCCCCTCCTACATCGCGCAGGAGATCGCCGCGGAGCAGTTCCCCGGACGCATCCCGCCGTCGGGGATCACCGTGGTGGTCGTGGGGACGAACGTGACGGAGGCGGACGCCCGGGACCTTGTGCTCGACCTCGACGACGCCGTCACCGCCGCGGCCGGGCTCGCCCAAGGCGAGTCGTCATCGTTCACCCTCCGGACCGGCGGCCAGGCGCCCTTGCGCCCGGTCCGCTACCTCCACGACCCCGGCAACGCCACGATCTACCGCGTGCACGAGGGGTTCGCGCGCGAGCTCGCCGCCAACCTCACGCCCCTCGTCCACCAGCAGGTCCAGTTCACGTACGGCGCGCTCGGCGTCTACTACGGGGTGCCGACCGCCTTCCTGAGCGGGTACGGCGCCTCCTCCAACAACACGACCGCCGACATCGCGGCGCGCGGGGCCATCGCCGCCCTGCCGCCGGAACTCCAGCCCATGGCTCAAGGGTACTATGCGACCTGGTCGCCGCTCTGGTCCCTCTCCTTCCTGAACGGGAGCCTGGACAGTGCGCCTCCCGTCGTCCGCGCTGGGGCCGTGATCGCGCAGGCGATCCCCGCGTTCGTCTCCGTCGGCGGGTTCCCGCCGGAACTGGCGGCGTTCCAGCAAGGCTTCCCGGCCGTGTTCACCCTCGGCAACTTCCAGGACCCGGCACTCGCCGAGGCCTACGTGTTCGACTCCTTGGCGCAGCTCCCGGTCGCCGACCGGGCGTTCTATGAGGCCCTCTACCGCGACCTGCCCGCGAACCCCAGCGCATCGGAGGTCGCCAGCTTCGCGCGCGGGGTGGTCGCCACGCACACGCTCGACACGATGCCCGTGCACTTCCCGTTCGATGTGTCGGGGTTCTACGTCAGCGCGGACCGCACGGTCCTCCTCGCAAACTACGAGTTCACCCGGCCTTCACGGTATGCGGAGCCGGACGGGAGCGAGCCGGTCATCGCCAACGTCGTGCACTTCCGGGGGATCGCCCGGGCCCTGGAGGCGGCGTACCCGGGGTACGCCGTGTACATCACCGGGACCGCGGCCGCCGACCTCGACAACGAGGAGCTCTTCTCCGGGAGTTCCGAGTTCGTCGTCACCATCGTGCTCGCCATCGTCCTCACGTGCCTGTTCTTCCGCTCCGCGGTGACGTGGCTCTTCCCCATCACCGCCATCGGGATCGGCATCTCGATCTCCCTCACCTTCGTCTACTTCGTGGCGGTGTACCTGCTCACGGTGGACTCGACGGTCACCATCCTCCTCCAGGTCGTCCTCCTGGCCACCGGCGTCGACTACTCGATCTTCCTTCTCTCCCGCTACCGCGACGAGCGCCTCGACGGGCACGGCGTGCGGCGCTCCGTGCGGACGGCGATCACCTGGGCGGGCGAGAGCATCGCCACGTCCGGCGGCGCCGTGATCATCAGCTTCGCGGCGCTCTCGCTCGGGAGCTTCCCGTTCATCCGTGCGCTCGGGATCACGATCGGGGCCGCGGTGACCATCGCGATCCTCCTGGCGCTCACGTTCGTCCCCAGCGTCGTCCTCCTCGCGAAGGACCGTGTCTTCTGGCCCTTCGACCGCGTCATGGGCCGGGCGCGGGTCCGGCGGAAGCGGGGCTCGCTCTCCGCTGTGGAGCGCTACTTCGAGGGGTCCGCGAGGTTCTCCATGCGGAACGCGAAGGCCATCATGGCGGTGGCCCTCCTGGTGACCCTGCCGGCCGGATACATCGCGCTCACGGCGACACCCAGTTTCGACCTCACGGCGGGGGCGGCGCCGACGGAGAGCTCTCGCGGCCTTGACGCGCTCTCGGAGTCCTTCGGAGCCGGGCTGTTCATCCGCTCCTTCGTCATCGTCCGGTTCGAGGACCCCGTCCTCTCCGGCGGGACCCTCTCCGTGGCCAAGCTGGACGCGATCGAATCCATCCGCGATGCGCTGGTCACCCGACATCCGGCCATCGAGAGCGTCACCGGACCGACGAACCCCCAGGGCGACCCCGTCGACTATCGCAACCTCTCGGCCCTCCCGGAACCCGAACGGTCCCAGCTCCACGCCGCCATCGCTCCCTACATCGGGATCGACAACCGCACCGTGCGCCTCTTCGTCGTCTTCGTCGCTGACCCCTTCTCGCACACCGCCGTCGCGTCGATCGACGGGATCGAGGCCACGCTGGCGGCGGTGCGAGGCGGGGAGCCGGAGCTCCAGAACGCGGAGCTCTACCTCGGCGGGTTCACCGCCATCCTCCACGACGTGAACGAGAACACCACGCGGGACCTACAGCTCATGGCCGTGATCGTGTTCGTCGGGCTCTTCCTCGTCCTGCTCTTCGTCCTCGGCTCCGTCCTCGTGCCGCTGCGCTCCATCCTCACGATCCTGCTGAGCATCGTGTGGACGCTCGCCGTCTCATCGGTCTTCTTCCAGCTCTGGAAGGGGCTCGACCTGATCTTCGTCCTCCCGCTGATCCTGTTCGTCCTGGCCATGGGGCTCGGGATGGACTATGATATCTTCATCATCACGCGCGTGCGCGAGGAAGTGGTGCGAGGCCGCAGCGACGAGGAGGCGATCTACACCGCGATGAAGCGCACAGGCGCGATCATCTCTGCCGCCGGCGCGATCATGGCGGGGAGCTTCTTCACCCTGCTCCTCAGCCCCTCCCCTGTCGTGTTCCAGATCGGCTTCGCCCTCGCGGTGGTGATCCTGATCGACGCCATGATCGTCCGCATCTACCTGGTGCCCGCCATCCTGGTCCTCGCGGGGAAGTACAATTGGTGGGCGCCGGGACCGCTGAAACGTCTGCAGCGCCTGGGGGACCGTCACGCGGGGGCGTCCGGCCCCGGGGCAGGACCCTCGACGCCCCACAAGGACCCCACGAAGAGGTAGCGCTCACCGCGCGTCGACGTAGTACTTCCGCGGGTCGCGGTCGAACGCGGTCTTGCACTTGAGGGAGCAGAAGTAGAAGGGCACGCCCTCGTACCAGATCATCCCGTTCCGCATCGCGTTGTGCGGCTGCACCGGGTCCTTGCAGACCGGGTCGATGGCCATCGACGGCGCGAGGCGGCGGGAGGCCTTAGCCTTTTCGAACGGGCGCGGGACAGCTTTTATCCCCCCGCCGCATGCGGCCCCCGTGGCTCGCCTGCGCGTGGGCGTGATCGGCGTCGGGAGCATGGGGCAGAACCACGCCCGCGTCTACTCCGAGATCGCGGAGCTCGTCGGCGTCGCCGACCCGGACCCGAAGGCCGGCATGAAGGTCGCCGACCGGTTCCAGGTGAACTACTCCACGGACTTCCGCCACCTCGTCGAGGAGGGGGTGGACGCCGTGAGCGTGTGCACCCCGACGGTCCACCACTTCGAGGTCGCGAAGGCGGTGATCGAGGCGGGCGTGCACGTCCTCGTCGAGAAGCCGCTCTGCGCCACGCTCGTCGAGGCGGAGGCCCTCGCGAAGCTCTCGGAGGACGCGGGGGTCGTGCTCGCCGTGGGGCACATCGAGCGGCACAACCCGACGGTGGCGTTCGCGAAGAAGGCCCTGGTGGCAGGGACCTGGGGGGACCTGATCACGGCGAGCGCCCGCCGCGTCTCCTCCTTCCCCGAGCGGATCCGGGACATCGGCGTGATCCTCGACCTCGCCGTGCACGAGGTCGATGTCCTGCGCTACCTGGCGGGGAGCCCCGTGCGCACCGTGTACGCCCTCGGCGGGAAGCGGAAGCACGAGCACTTCGAGGACCACGCGAACATCCTGCTTGAGTTCCAGAACGGGGTGAGCGGCTTCATCGAGGTGAACTGGCTCACGCCGATGAAGGTGCGGAAGCTCGCGCTCACCTGCGAGAGGAACTTCGTCGAGATCGACTACACGACGCAGTCCGCCGTGATCTCGTCGGCGACGGTGCTGCCCCACGACGCCTCCAACCTCTACCAGATCCCCTTCGAGTACTACTTCAACAGCGTCTCCCTGAAGAAGGAGGAGCCCCTGAAGAAGGAGCTCGAGGACTTCCTCGACGCGGTGCGGACGAAGCGGGCGCCCCTCGTCACCGGGCGGGACGCCGTGGAGACGCTGCGGGTCGCCGAGGCGGCGATGCGCTCGCATCGCGGCGGCGGGCGCATCGAGATCTGAGGGCTTTCGCCCACCTCTCCCTGGAGGGTTCATCCCTTCCGGCCGGTTACCTTGGTGTCAGGGTAACCATGCAGCCCGGGTGCGGCCTCCGGGTCCGCAAGATCAGCGGCCACTGGTACGTCTACCTCTGGCACTTCAACGGGCCGGAGCGCGGACGTCAAGTGGAGATCTATGGAGGGCCGGCAGGACACCCGAGGACGGCAGAGCGGGCGCTCCGGTTCCTCCTCGAACACGAGGAACGGGCCCGGGCGGCGCTGGACCGCCGGATCGAGCGATACCGGGCCGCGCTGCAGCGGCGGAGCCTCTCGAAGTGAGCCCCCGGCGTCACCCTGGAATCAAGGTGACCCGACGACGTTACCTTGGAATCAAGGTAACTGGCGGGGTGAGCCGCGAACGGCAGACCGCCGGGTCACGAGGCAGGCATGGCGATGAGAGCCGTCGGACCGATGATCCGATGGTTACCCTGGAATCAAGGTAACTGGCGCCGGCGATGGCACGACCCGCACCTCAGTACTGCCCCTTGCCCAGCGCCCGGAGCACGAACCCCTCGTCGACGATGCTCCCGGGCACGAGGTCCCGGCCGTCGACGACGGCCTTCGTGCGCATGAGCTTCCCGATCCGGGCGAAGTCGAGCTCGCGGTAGGCGTCGTGGTCGGCGAGGATCGCCAGGCAGTCCGCGCCCTTCACCACCGCCTCCAGGTCCCGCTCCACGGTGTACCCGCGCTCCCCGCGGGCGTACGGGTCGTGGAGGAAGACGTCCGCCCCGAGCTTCCTCAGCGCGCGCACGAAGGGGATCGCCGGCGTGTTCCGCGTGTCCCCCGTGTTCCCGCGGTAGGCGAAGCCCAGCGCGGCCACGCGCGCGCCCTTCACCCGACGCCCCGAGGCGCGGAGGGCCTCGACCACGAGCTGCGCCGTGCGCACGGGCATGAACTCGTTGACCTCGCGGGCCGTGGGCAGGAGGTAGACCTTCATCGGCGCCAGGTTGGTCATGAGCAGCCAGGGATCCTTGGGGATGCACGCACCGCCGACGCCGGTGCCGGGGAGGAGCACCGTGCGCCCGGGGCAGGAGTTCACCAGGCGTCGGACCTCGTGCACGTCCGCGCCGAACTGCTCGCAGATGAGGGCGAGCTCGTTGGCGAAGGCGATCTGGACGTCCTGGTACGCGTTCTCGGCGGTCTTCGCGATCTCCGCGTCGACCCAGGTCGACTCCAGGAGCTCTCCTTTCACGAAGCGCGCATAGACCTTCGAGGTCATCGTCCGCGTCTTCTCGTCCGGACCGCCGATGATCCGCGGGAGGAGGAGGAGGTTGTGGAGGAGCTTGCCCGGGGTCACGCGCTCCGGGGCGTGGGCGAGGTAGAACCCCTTCGAGGCCTTGAGCCCGCTCGAGCGCTCGAGCGCGGGCCGCACGACGCGCTCCATCGTGGTCGGCGCCAGCGTCGACTCGACCACCACCAGCGTCCCCCGCCGGAGGTTCCGGCCGACGGTCCCCAGGGCGGACTTCAGCGCCTTGAGCTCGGGGTCCTTTGTGATGGCGTCGACGGGCGTCTCGACGCAGACGAACACCGCGCGCGCGGTGCCGACGACCGCGGGGTCGAGCGTGGCGGTGAGCCGGCCCTTCGCGACCCCCTTGGCGACGAGCGCCTCCAGTCCGGGCTCGTCCCCCTCCAACGGGTTCAGGCCCTTGTTGATCAGGGCGACACGGTCCGCGTCGATGTCCAGCCCGATGACGCTGTGCCCCTTCGAGGCGAGCACCGCCGCGAGCGGCACGCCGACGTAGCCGAGCCCGACGACGACCGCGCGCAATCCGCGCGACGAACGTGGTGCGCCTCTTAAACGTGTCCCTCCCGCTCCGCGCACACCTTAAGCGACGCCGCGGTTCCCTGGGACGATGAAGGTCGCCTCCATCGTCGGCGCGCGCCCCCAGTTCATCAAGGCCGCCCCGGTCTCCCTCGAGCTGCGGAAGCGGGCCCGCGAGGTGCTCATCCACACGGGCCAGCACTACGACGAGCGCATGAGCGACGTGTTCTTCGAGTCCCTCCGCATCCCCGAGCCCGACTACCAGCTGGCCATCGGGTCGGGCCCCCATGGCCGGCAGACGGGCGAGATCCTCGCCCGGGTGGAGGAGGTCCTCGAGCAGGAGGCGCCCGACCGCGTCCTGGTCTACGGCGACACGAACTCCACGATCGCCGGCGCGCTCGCGGCGGCGAAGCTCCAGATCCCTGTCGGCCACGTGGAGGCCGGCCTCCGCTCCCACAACCGCACCATGCCGGAGGAGCTGAACCGCGTCGTCACCGACCACCTCTCCACCCTCCTGTTCTGCCCGACGCGCAACGCCGTGGAGAACCTGGCGTCCGAGGGCATCGCCCGAGGCGTCCACCTCGTCGGCGACGTGATGTACGACCTCGCCCTCGTCTCCGCCCAGGCCGCCGCCAAGCGCCCCATCCGTCGCGAGCTCGGGCTGGAGGCCAAGGGCTACGTCCTCGCCACGCTGCACCGCGCCGCCAATGTGGACCACGCCGAACCGCTCACCGCGATCCTCCGCGCGCTCTCCACCTGTGGCCGGCCCGTCGTGCTCCCCCTCCACCCGCGGACGCGCAAGAGCATGACTGCGCTCGGGCTCGAGGCGGGGCCCTCCGTGCGGATCATCGAGCCGACGGACTACCTCGACTTCCTCGCGCTCCTCATCGACGCGGCGAAGGTGGCCACCGACAGCGGCGGCGTGCAGAAGGAGGCCTACTTCTTCGGCGTGCCCTGCGTCACGATGCGCGACGAGACGGAGTGGGTGGAGACGGTGGAGGACGGATGGAACCACCTGGCCGGCTCCGACGAGGCCGAGGTCCGCCGCGCGCTCCAGACGTTCGCGCCGTCAGGGACGAAGGGGGTCAGCTTCGGGGACGGCCACGCCGCCGAGCGCATCGCGGAGCTCATCACGGGGACGTAAGCGGTAGGCGAGGAGCTCCTCGAAGAAGAGGCGCCGGGAGGTCCGGGCGAGCACCTCGTACGCGCGGTCGATCACCGCCATCGAGGCGGCATCCGTCGCAGCCAGGACCAGGTGGACCTCGCCGCCGGGGAGGAGCCAGGCCGGGGCCTCGCGGAGGAACCGGGCCGCGGTCCCGTCGTCGGCCCAGGCCCTCTCGATCCACGCCTCGCCGCGTCCCCCGCGCACGTACGGCGGGTTGAACGCGATGTGCCGGAACCTCCGCCGGACCCCGCGGAGGAGGTCCGCGCGGACCACCGCCACGGGCACCCCGTGCGCCGCCGCGTTCTCCCGGGCCAGCCGGAGGGCGTGCGGGTTCACGTCGGTGGCGAGCACCTCCCCGCCGGAGCCCGCCATCGCGCAGGCGAGGAACCCGCTCCCCGTGCCCACGTCCGCGCACGGCCCGGTGACCTCCGGCATCGACGCCGCGAGGAGCCGGGAGTCCTCGCCCGGAGGGTAGACCTGATCGTGGGAGGCGAGGGGGAGGGGGGGGATGCGCATCCGGCCGCAGCAGCGCGGGCCGGGTTTAAGCGCGTGCCGCGGTTGCCTCGGGCGTGCTCCTCCCCCTCGGCGCCGCGGCGGCCATCGCCGGCTCCCTCGGGTACGCGTTCTGGCGCAAGGCGCCGCTCTCGATGACCACGACGATCGCGGTCATCGCCGTGTTCGCCCTGACCCTGATCCCGGGCACCTCCGGGGACCGGGACCTCGTCGGGTACGCCCACGTGCCCGGGGGGACGGACTCCCCGCCGTGGACCCTCCTCACCTCGATGTACTTCCACCTGGACCTCCGCCACCTCCTCTTCAATGTCATGGGCCTCCTTCTCCTGGCGCCTGCCTTCGAGCAGCGCGTCGGCACCCCGCGCTTCGCGATCCTCTACCTCGCGACGGGGCTCGTGGCCACCGCCGGGTTCGTCCTCCTCCGCTGGGGGGACAGCTTCCTCCTCCTCGGGGCCAGCGGGGCGATCAGCGGCGTCTTCGGCGCCTTCGCGCGCCTCTACCCGAGGGAGCGCGTCAGCCTCTGGCTCCTCTTCTTCCCGCTGCCGCCGACGCCGGTGATCATCCTCGCCTTCGGCTATGTCGTCGTCTCCGCGATCCTCGGCCTCGCCGGGTTCTTCGCGAACATCGCCTGGGAGGCGCACATCCTCGGGCTCCTCGCCGGGTACGCCCTCGCGCGCCGGGTCGCGGCGCTCGACCTGCCGATGCCCGCGCAGAGGAGGCCCGCGGCCCTGGACCTCCGCCCCCTGGAGCCCCTGGCGGTGAGGGAGGACCTGCGCCAGATCCTGGAGCGGATCCGGGCCGAGACCGTGCCCGACGTCCGCGATGCCTGGATCGAGGAGTTCGCGGCGAAGGCGCCCTGCCCCCAGTGCGGCCGCGCGCTCCTGTTCAAGGGCCGGACGCTCCTCTCCCAGTGCGGCTGGCGCACCCGGCTCTGAGTGTTCGCAAGGGTTGGAATCAGGGCGGAGACTGGCGGGAATCGCATTATGCCGCACCCGGCGGCTGGTCCCAGGGCGTGGCGGCCCATCCCCATCATCTCCTCCTCCGATACAGGAACCACGGCGACCTCATGGACCGGGCGGTCCCGCTCCTCGAGAAGGCGAGCGCCGAGGGCCGCCCCGTCGTCATCGTGATCCCCGACACGGAGGGCCGCATCTGGGTGCAGCACCTCGACGGCCTCGATGTCCTTCAGGAGAGCGGCTCGATCCGGCTCATGGTGTACCCGGTGAACCTCCGGGGCTGGGCCTGGGGGATGCGCGCCGCTTTCGTGGCGGCGCAGCGCGCCCTCGAGGAGCGCCTGGAGGTCGGCGGGAAGGAGGTCCTCCTCCTCGTCCGGCTTCCTGACGTGCTGCTGCTCACGGGGGAGGTCCAGGGCGTCCAGGAGGTCGAGGACGTGCTCGACAACGCCTCGCTCCTCGGCACCGTGGTGTGCGCCTACCACGAGACCCTCTCGCTCCCGGCCGCGATCAAGTCGCGGCACAGCGCGCTCCCGAAAGGGGCAACGCCTAAGGGGAAGGCCGTGTTGGCGGCCGCGTGAGCCTGCCCGCCGCCTTCGTCCTGAAGTGCCCCACCTGCGGTGAGACGACGCACCGCCTCCTCCATGGCCGGCTCGGGAAGGATGGACGGTCGTTCCAGGGCACGGTCAAGTGCACGGAGTGCGGCACGGTGCGCCCCGAGAGCTACCGCGAGCCCGGCACCGTGTCCGTGGCCCTCATGGTGTCCTGGATGGCCAAGACGGAGCACCTCGCCCTGCAGCTCCCGGAGGGGACGGTCCTCTCCGTCGGCGACCGGCACGAGGCCGCGGGCGGGAACGTCGAGATCACCAGCCTGGAGTGCGGCGGACGGCGCCCGCAGAGGGCCGACGTGTCGACGGTCGACGTCGCCTGGGCGCGGCGGGTCGACAACGTGCGGATCCGGGTCGCCGTGGTCCGCGGGGCACGCACGACCTCCAGCAACCTGTTCGCCGCCCCGGGCGAGGAGTTCGAGGTCGGGGAGGTGCTCGAGATCGGCGCCTTCCGCGTCCTCGTCGCGCGCATCCAGCTTCAGGGGCGCACCTTGACGGAGGGGACCGCGCCGGCGGAACGCATCGTCAAGCTGCATTGCAAGCCCATGCGCCCGACGCCTACCGGGGAGCGCCCCGGCGGCGGAGGCCGAGGGCGACCGTGGCAACGAGGAACGTCACGATCGCGAGGCCCACCGCGAGGACGGCCTCGAGGCTCGGCCCCAGGGCGCCGAGGCGGATCCCGGCCGCGCTGAGGTCGTCTAGGACGAGGACCTCGACCGCCTGGGCGTCCGCGTGCACCACGAACCCGGAACCCGCCGCCTCGAGCTCCTCGACGGTGCCGTGCCTCGTGAGGCGGGTGGTCCCGTCCACCGCCAGGCGCGCGGGGTCGAGGAGGCCCCGAGGCGCCGTGATCGCGACCATCTGCCCGCGCGTGGCGCCGGAGACGCGCACGCTCGCGAAGCCCGCGGCCAGGGAGGCCTCGACGGACGCGGCCGTGTAGGTGATCGTGTCGACCTCCGCGCCGAGATGGACATCGGCGACGACGCGGCCGTCCGCGATCAGGGGCGCCAGATCGCCCCCGCCGACGGTGGCGCGGAACACCGCGCGCTCCCCGCTGCCGAGCTCGGCGGTGACGCGGTCCCCGGACTTGGTCCACGAGCGCGTCCCGAGGAGGACCAGGGCCCCCTGGGTGTCCTCGTCGCCGACGGAGGCCCAGCGTCCGCGGGGGATCGCCCCGACGTCCGGGGCCAAGGTGAACGTGACCGCGTTGGGGACGTTGGAGGTCACGACGAGGAGGGCGTGCGGGTTGTCATGGACCGCGAGCGAGGCGTCCGCGCCCTCGGCGATGGTGCGGAGGCCCTGGACCTGGAGCGTCGCCGTGCCGAACGCCGACATCGCGATCGATTCGAAGAGACGGTTCGCCGAGCCGGCGGGCCCGACCTCGAAGGCGGCGAGAGACGCCGAGCCGTCCGGCTGCACCGCGAACGGACCGTACTGGGAGTACCCGTCGGCCCGCGCCGCGGGCACGAGGAGGAGCGCCGCCACCGCGGCCACCGGAATCCAGGGGAGTCGCATGGTCCACCTTGGGAAAGAGAGGCTCCCCCCCTTGCGGGAGGGTCCAATACGTGGGCAGGTACTGGAGTGAGCCTCGGCCCTCGAACGGGGCCGGGGGGAATAGCGGATTTGGTACAAGGCTCGAACGCGTTCGAAAGCCTTTATCGTCCCCCGGGGATGCGGCAGCGTGCTCCTCGAGGGGGCCCTCGCGGCGGTGATGCTGGGGCTGGCCCTTGTCCTCGCCGTCGTCGCGCTCGTCGCCTACCGGCGGACCGGGCAACGCCGCCTCCTCCTGGTCGGCTTGGCCTTCGTCGCCTTCGCCGCCAAGGGCGGGGCCTTCGTGGCGGGGCTCTTCCTCCCGGCGCTCTGGGCCGCGCTGCAGCCGGCCGCCCCGGTGCTCGCGCTCGACCTCGGGATCCTGCTCGTCCTCTACGGTGCCGTCGCCTCGCCGTGATGCCATGACCGGGGCGCTGGAGCTCGAGTCGCGCCGGCGGATCTTCGAGCATGTCCGCCGCTTCCCCGGGGCCTATTTCCGGGAGATCCAGCGGGCCCTGGGCCTCCAGCCCGGGGAGCTGGAATACCACCTGCGCACCCTGGGCAAGGCCGGGCTCCTCGGCGACCAGGAGGAGGGCGGGAGGAAGCGGTACTTCGTCGCCGCCGACGTGCCCCACCCGGACAAGCCCCTCCTCGGCCTCCTCCGACAGGCGGCCGTGCGGCGTCTCCTCCTCGCCCTCCTCGACCGGCCCGGCATCTCCTTCCAGGGGCTCCTCGCCGTGGCGGGGGGCGCGAAGTCCACCCTCTCGTTCCACCTCCACAAGGTCCAGGACCAGGGCCTTCTCAAGGTGGAGCGCAGCGGCCGCGAGCGGACGTACCGCCTCCGCGACCCGGAGCGGGTGGCGGGGCTCCTCGTCACCTACCGCGCGACCTTCCTCGACGAGGCCGTCGACCGGTTCGTCGAGGTGTGGCTGGGCCTCACCCCCGAGCGGTGAAGGTTGAAGCCCTCCCGGGACATCGATGCCCTGTGATCACCCTCCTGGGCGTGGGGCACGTGTTCGACATCGGGCCCTCGGTGCGGCGGCACATCCTCCAGCGCGGACCCTCCGTCGTCGGCCTCGAGCTCGACCCGGCGCGGTACTACGCGCTCACCCACCGCGACGAGGCGCGGGAGGCCCCCTTCCTCCTGCAGGTCATGGCCTCCTTCCAGGAGCGGATCGCGCGCGAGTACGGCGGGCAGGTGGGGGACGAGATGCTCGCCGCCGCGGCGGCGGCGCGCGAGGTCGGCGCCGGCGTGGCGCTGATCGACGTCGACTCCCGCCAGATGCTCCCCCGGCTCTGGCGCGCCCTCCCCTTCGAGGAGCGCGTGCGCGCCGTCGTCGCGATCGCCATGGGCCTGTTCGTCCGGAAGCGCACGGTGGAGCGCGAGCTCGAGCGGTACGAGCAGGACCAGACCGCGTACCTGGACGAGTTCTCCCGCCAGTTCCCGACGATCCAGCGCATCCTCCTCCACGAGCGCGACGTGCACATGGCGACGCGGCTGCGCTCCCTGGACGAGTCCCACGGGCGCGTCGTGGCGGTGATCGGGGACGGGCATGTGGAGGGTGTCCACGCACGCCTCGCCGACCGCGAGGTCGAGGTCGTCCGGCTCAAGGACCTGCGCGCCCCGCCGCCGACCGCCGAGTTCACGTTCTCCTTCACCGCCAAGGCCTGAAATACGCCGCCGGCCCTCCGGCGCGGGATGCCGCCGCCCGCGAAGGGGCCGGACGAGAGGACCGCCCGGTTCCTCCGAGAGGTCTTCCAGCGGCACTACCGGTCCGCCGCGCTCAAGGCGCCGGACCGCCTGCGCAAGCGCGAGCTCGCCTTCCTCCCCTTCTCCGGCGGGATGATGCAGCGCCACCTCGGGTTCACTAGCCTCAACGACCTCCGCACGCACCTCGTGGCCCGCGTCCCTGGCCACGCGTACTACTCGAGCGCCTACTACGAGCGGCCCGGCGCGCCGACGATGGAGGAGAAGGGCTGGCTCGGGGCGGACTTGGTCTTCGATCTCGACGCGGACCATCTCCCCGGAGCGAAGGGGATGACCTATCCGCAGATGCTCGCCGAGGTGAAGCGCCTCTTCGTCCGCCTCCTCGACGAGTTCCTGCTCGGGGACCTAGGGGTCCGCGAGAGCGCGCTCCTCGTCGTGTTCTCCGGCGGGCGCGGCTACCATGCCCACGTGCGGGACCCCCGGGTCCTCTCCCTCGGCAGCCACGAGCGCCGGGAGATCGTGGACTACATCACGGGGAAGGGCATCGACATGGAGGACCTCATCCGGGAGAAGCCCATCGACGCGAAGGAGGTCCGAGGGGCCGTGCGCGTCACGAAGACGATCCGCCTACCCCGGTCGGACGAGCCCGGTTGGCGGGGGAGGATAACCCTAGCGCTGGAGGACTGGTTCCTGGAGCTGTGGAAGAAGGGGCGCGAGGATGCGGTCGCGGAGATCGCGGCCGCCACCGGGGCGAGCCCCCGCAGCGTGGCCAGCTTCTACCGCAGGCTCTTCAACGACCGGGACCTTCCCCGCGAGCGCCTCCTGGAGAAGCTCCGCGAGGGGATCGTCGAGTTCCTGCCTACGGACTCCAAGGAGGGCCTGGCGGCGCTGCGCTCCATCGCGGAACGCCGCGGCGTCCCGCTGAAGAAGGGGGAGACCGACGAGCCCGTGACGAGCGACGTGAAGCGCCTCATCCGCCTCCCCACCTCCCTCCACGGCAAGACCGGCTTGGAGGTCATCGCCATGTCCCGCAAGGCCCTCGACGGGTTCGACCCCCTCCGGGACGCCGTCCCCGCGGCGTTCTCCGACGCCCCGGTAAAAGTGGCCGTCCAGCAGCCTATCGAGGTCGCCATCAAGTCCGAAAGATTTAACTTGGCATCGGGGGTCACCGAGGTCCCCGAGTACGCGGCCGCGTTCCTCGCCTGTCGGGGCGTCGCTCGGGTCGCCTAGAGGCCCTCTGATGATGTCGTACCGGGAACAGCTCGAGGGCGGATACCGGTTCCTCAAGGTCCGGCGCATCAAGAGCTTCGCGCTGGCCCTGATGGCGATCGTGATCGTCCTCGTCAGCGCGATCCTCCTGTTCCTCGCGGGCCCGAGGCTCAACCCGTTCTACCTGCCCCTCACCGCGTTCCTGCTCTTCGTGGTGGCGTTGCTCCTCCTCGCCACCGTGATGAACTTCGGGTTCCGGACGATGGAGATCCGGGCCGCGCGGATGGACAGCCAGCGCTACCTCGTGGCCCAGAGCTCGCGGGCCAACGCCTGGTGGGTCGTCGGGATCGCGATGTTCTGCCTCGTCGTGCTCGTCGTCCTCACCCAGTCGGGCTTCGTCACCGCCACGCTCTCCCAGTCCGAGTCGTCGCGGTCGATTGCCCCCTTTGGCCTGTACTCCGTGACCGGGGACTCCGGGAACGGATGGCCGACCCGGGACGCGCTCGGGTTCACCGAGGCCACCGAGCTCCGCGTCCGCGTGTTCAACGGGACCGTGCGCGTGGACGTCAGCGACCTCACTGATCCGAGGTCGCCCCTGAGGGAGACGCAGCTGCTCACCGGGGACATGTACCATAACTTCACTCTCGGCCCCGGGTACCAGAGGATCATCCTGAACTTCACGAACGTGCTCAACGGGAACGCCCGGGTCTCCTGGACGCTGGTCGTCCGGCCGATGCCCGACCTGGCGGTGAACATCCCGGCCCTCCTCCTCGGGTTCGTCGTCTCGAACATCGCCTGGGCGTTCTACCTCGAACCGATCCGCAAGAAGTACCAGGGATCGTCGATCTACAGCCTGGACTACAAGGAGGCCACGGCCGCGGGCGAGGAGTCGTACCAGGACTACCAGACCCGGACCGCACCGGTCAAGCCCGCGGCGGGGGCGGAGGTGAGGCCAGGGGTGTTCGCGACCGACAGGCCCTGTCCCTCCTGCGGCAAGGCCCTGGTCTTCGTGCAGAAGTGGGGGAAGCACTACTGCCTCCACGAGAAGAAGTACCCCGACGCCCCGAAGCCGCGGCCCGGGGGCCCGGCCCCGGCCCCCACGCCGGCCCGGGTCCTCCCCCTCGCACCGCCGACGGCCCCTGCGGTGCCGGCCCCGAAACCGGTCGTCCGGAACCCGTGTCCCACCTGCGGACGGGAATTGAAGTGGGTGGAGAAGTACGCGCGGTTCTATTGCGCCATCGAACAGAAGTACGCGGCCAAGGACTACGCGGCCCCCTCTGCCGCGCCCCTCGAGCCGGCCCCGGCACCCCCGCCCGAGCCGGCGCCCCCCGTGCCAGCGCCCCCCGTGCCCGTCTCCCAGACCCCCGTCATCGTCGCCGACATCCGACCCGTCCCCATCGCCCCCAGGGCGGACGCCCCCATGGAGACGGTGCTCCGCGAGGCCTCCGACGCCTACCGGGACGGGGACTTCCCCAAGGCCATCGGTCTCTTCGACCGCATCCTCGCCGAGGACCCCCAGCACGTCCAGGCGCTCCTGTCGAAGGGCGCGGCTCTGATGAAGACGGGGCGGCGCCTCGACGCCCTGGCCGCCTTCGAGAAGGTGCTCTCCGTGGACGAGCAGAACGAGCGGGCGCTCCAGATCCGCGCGGTGATCCTGGAGACCGAGGGGCGCTGGCGCGACGCGGTCGAGGCGTTCGACGCCTACCTGGCGGTCAAGCCCGCCGATGCGGAGTACATCGCGAAGAAGGCGGAGGCGCTCCTGAGCCTCGGCCGTCGCGAGGATGCGCTCGCGACCCTCGAGAAGGCCCTCGCGATGAGCCCGCGCGACGCGCGGATACGAGGACGGATTGACGAGCTGCGGTTCGACGTGGCCGCCGCGCTGAGCCGCGCGCTCCTGGCGTCCGCGGGCGGGAACTACTCGCAGGCCGTGTCCCTGTTCGACCAGGTCCTCGTCCGCGAGCCCACCAACGTGAACGCCCTCATGGGGAAGGCCGTCGCCCTGCGCCGCTCCGGGGACCTGGAGGGGGCGATGGCGTGCGTCCGGCACGTGCTCGCGGCGACCCCGAACCACCCCGCGGCGCTCCTCAACCTGGGCCGCATCCTCGAGGAGCAGGGCAAGCCCCAGGAGGCGCTGGGGGCCTACCAGGAGCTCCTGCAGGCGAACCCGCAGGACGCCGAGGGCTGGGAGCGCCAGGGGGAGCTGCTCCACCGCGATGGCAAGACCGTCGAGGCCCTGTTCTCGTTCAAGCAGGCGCTCAAGGCGAGGGGCGCGGATGTCTCCCTCCAGGAGCGCATCCAGGCGCTGGAGGCCGCCCTGCCCAGACCCGGCGAGGCGGTGCCCCCATCGGCGTCGCCTGTCGAGGACGCGGTGGCGCTCCCCCCCGAGGCCGCCCAACCGGAGGAGCTTCCGGCGGGCGAGGAGGCGCCCGGACCCGTGATCGTCGAGGCCGTCCCCGCGCCGGAGGAGATCCCAGCGACGGTCGTCCCCGAAGCGCCTGACGGGAAGGGCGCCCCGGAGGAAGTCCCTGTGCCTGCCGTCCCGAGCCCCCCCGAGGCCACCCCCGAGGGGACGGGCAGGGAGGAGACGGGGGAGTCGACCGGCGAGGCTCCGGAGGACGGCGCGGTCGATGCGCTCACCGCCGAGCTCGGGAGGATCAAGGGCGTTGGCCCGGCCCGGATCAAGGCCCTGCTGAAGGCCGGCTACACGACCTTGGAGAAGGTCCGGGCCGCCTCCGAGGAGGACCTCGCCGGCGTGAAGGGACTCTCCAAGAAAGTGGCGAAGGCCATCCGCGAGCACCTGGCAGGGTGACGCCCGGCCCAAGGGTTTAAGCGACCCCCGGCCTTCGAACGGCCCGATGCCCGCGTTCCGAGTCACGGGGACCTTCCGCATGGGCGGCGAATGGCAGCGCTTCACGAAGGAGATCTCCGCCACCGGGGAGGAGGATGCCCGCCACGCCCTGCTGTCCGACATCGGCAGCAAGCACGGCCTCGCCCGCCGACTGATCCGGATCAAGCTGATCGCCCCTCTCCAGCCCGACGAGGTGACCGACCCGGTCGTCCGCTACAAGGTGGCCAGGGCGTGAGCGAGGAGCAGCTCCGCCGCGCCGCCGCCGTCCTCGATTCCTACCGCGGCCAGCTCGAGGCCCTGTCCCGCCAGAGCGAGGTCGTGCGCGTCTCCCTCGACGAGTACCGCCGGGCCCGCGAGACCGTCGTCCGTTATCGCGAGGCCGGTGCCGGCAAGGAGGTCCTCCTGCCCGTGGGGGCCGACAGCTTCGTGCGCGCGACGAGCACGGACCCGGAGAAGGTGCTGACGAGCATCGGGTCCGACCTCGTGATCGAGGACTCCGCGGAGAACACGGCGAAGCGCCTGGAGGCGCGCATCGAGTCGCTGGAGAAGGCGGCGTCGGCCGTCTCGACGCGCATGGGGGAGGTCCAGTCGCGCGCGGACGCGCAGTCCGCGGCGGTCGAGGAGCTCTACGCGAAGACCCAGGGCGAGCCGCGGTGACGCGCGCATGTTCCAGTTCCTGAAGGACAGGCTCCTCGGGTGGCGGAAGAAGGCCTCCGAGGTCACCGAGGTGGTCGGGGACTCCGGCCGCCGGATCCCCGAGCGGAAGCTGGGGGAGGTGCTCGCCGAGCTCGAAGAGGCGCTCCAGGAGGCGGACGTGGCCCAGCCGGTGATCGAGGACGTCACCGCGGCGCTGAAGGCCGAGCTCGAGGGGAAGCGCCTCACCCGCGCCCTCGCGTTCGACGAGGCGGTGGAGCGCGCGCTCCGGGACTCGGTCGCGAAGGCGCTCGCCGCGAGACCGCTGGACCTGGTCGCCTATGTCAAGGTCCACGAGAAGCCCGTGGTCCTGATGTTCGTCGGCGTCAACGGAACCGGGAAGACGACGACGATCGCCAAGCTCGCCCATCTGTTCCAGGGGCTCGGGCTGAGCGTCGTGCTCGCCGCCGCGGACACGTTCCGTGCCGGGGCCATCGAGCAGATCGAGGTCCACGCGGACCGCCTCGGGGCGAAGCTGATCAAGCACTCGGCGGGGGCCGACCCCGCGGCGGTCGCGTTCGACGCGGTGGAGCACGCCCGGGCGAAGGGGCGGGATGTCGTCCTCATCGACACCGCCGGGAGGATGCAGACGAACGCGAACCTCATGGACCAGATGAAGAAGATCCAGCGCGTCGCCAAGCCGCACCTGACGATCTTCGTGGGGGACGCCCTGGCGGGGAACGACGCGGTCGAGCAGGCGCGGTCTTTCCATGACGCGGTGGGGTTCGACGGCGCCATCCTCACGAAGATCGACGCCGACGCGAAGGGCGGCGCCGCCCTGTCGATCACGCGCACCACCGGCAAGCCGATCCTGTTCGTGTGCACCGGGCAGGAGTACGGGGACCTGCAGCCCTTCGACGCGAAGTGGATGACGGATCGCCTGTTCGGCGAGCCGACGAAGCCGGCAGGCTAACCGCCGAACCGCTTGCGGAACAGGAAGAGCTCGTTCTTGACGGCGTCGCGCACGGACCGGATCTTCTTCTCCCCGACGCGCGGGCGGTAGTCGATGGGGACCTCGAGGAACCGGGCCTTCCGGATCGCCTCCACCTTGAGCTCCTCGGAGAGGGCCATCCCGTCCGATCGCAGGTCGAAGGCCGCCAGGAGGGATCGCCGGAACACCCACATCCCCGACTGGCTGTCCCGGATGCGGTGGCGGAAGAGGACGCGGAAGGTCACGTTGAGGATCCCGTTCCCCACCCGGTGCATCCCGCTCATGGACTCGGGACGCAGCCGGGAGAGGCGGTCGCCCGAGATGAAGTCCGCCTTCCCCTCGAGGACGCGGACCGCGAACTCCGGGATGCGGTCGGCGGGGTACGTGAGGTCGGCGTCGAGGGTGGCGATGACGTCCCCCCTCGCCTCGGCGAACCCGGTGCGGTAGGCGCGCCCGTACCCCCGGCGGGGCTCGTCCACCACGCGCGCCCCCATCCCCGCGGCGATCTCCCGCGTCCGGTCCCGGGAGTCCGTGTCCACGACCAGGATCTCGCGGTCCCACCCGGAGAGGGCCTTCTTGACCTCGTCGAGGACGCGGCCGATCGCCTCCTCCTCGTTGCGGGTGGGGATGATCACGGAGACCCGGGGCATCCGATCACCGCGCGCCGGGGCGCGCCCTCCCGAAGGCCTTGTACCCGACGTACCCCATCATCGCGGCCCCGAGCCGGGCGAGCGACCAGGCCGTGTGCTCCCGCCGAATCATCTCCAGGGGCCGGTAGGAGGACCAGAGCTGCCCGTGCTTCAGCGTGAGCTGCTTCCGGCCCGCGCCGTTCCACAGCGCCTGCTTGAGGAAGTCGAACGCGCTGCCCCGGGTGCGGTGGTACACGATGGCCTGGTCCGCGAACGCGATCCGGTATTCCCGCTGGACGCCGCGCAGGTTGAGGTCGATGTCCTCGGCGGTGATGAACCACTCGTCGAAGCCCCCGAGGGCGGCGAAGGCGTCGCGGCGGTAGGCGAGGTTGCAGGACGGATAGGTGATGTCGTACCCGTGGTAAATCAGCTCGACACGCTCGAGGTCCTCGAACGGCCGGTACCCGATCTGGACGGTCTTCCCGGCGACGACCTCGGCGTCCTGCAGCCCCTCGCGGAGGTGCTTGAGCCAGAAGGGGCTCGCGATGCAGTCCCCGTCCGTGAAGGCGAGGGTGTCCCCCTGCGCCTCCCGCGCCCCGAAGTTCCTCCCGACCCCGCGCGTCCCCCCGTGGAGGAGCGCCCGGACGAACGGGTAGTCCTTGGCGAACCGCCCGGCGATCTCCATCGTCCGGTCCTCGCTGTACGCGTCCACGATCACGACCTCGAGCGGAGGCTCCTGGATCACGAGGCTCTCCAGCAGGGCCTGGAGGTTCCGCTCCTCATTCCTCACGGTGACGACGACGCTGACCCGCAACGACGCCGGTACACCGGTTCGACCTTTAGCGTTTCGGCGGTGACGGGGAGGGACGGGTTCATATCGGTGCCGCCCATGACACCGCCGATGCAGCGCGGCGACCGTGTCCTCGTCACAGGGGGCGCGGGCTTCATCGGTTCCCACCTGTGCGCGGCGCTCGCGAAGGACCACGAGGTCGTCGTCGTGGACGACCTCTCCGCGGGGCGCCCGGAGCACCTGGCCGGCCTCCCCGTCCGTCTCGTGCAGGCCTCGGTGCTCGATGTCCGGGCCCTGGCGGACGCGGCGCGGGGCTGCTCGACCCTCTTCCACATCGCCGCCCTGACCTCCCCCGCCGAGAGCGTGGCCGAGCCTGCTCGGTACTCCCGGGTGAACCTGGGGGGCACCGCGAACGTGCTCGATGCCGCCCTGGCCTGCGGGATCCGCCGGGTCGTCCTCGCCTCGACATCAGCGGTGTACGGGGACACCGGCGCGCGTCCGGCCTCCGAGGACCTCCCCGTGAGCCCCCTCTCCCCGTACGCCTCCACGAAGGTCGCGGGCGAGGCCCTGTGCCGGGAGTGGTCCGTGGCGGGGAGGCTCACGACGGTCGCCCTCCGGTTCTTCAACGTGTACGGGCCGCGGCAGCGCCTGGAGGGGGCGTACGCGTCCGTGATCCCGGCGTTCGCCCGCGCGCTCCTGGCCGGCCGCGCGCCGACCATCTTCGGGGACGGCGAGCAGACGCGGGACTTCGTCCATGTGCGGGACGCGGTCCGCTTCGCCCTCGCCGCGGCCCGGGCGGCACCGGAGGCGGTCGCAGGCCAGGCCTTCAACGCCGGCACCGGGCGGCGCGTCACGGTGAACGAGGTCTTCGAGCTCGTGCGGAAGGCCACGGGGTCTTCCCTGCGCCCGATCCACGGGCCGGCGCGCCCGGGGGAGATCCTGCACTCGGTCGCCGACCCCTCCCGGGCCGCGGCCGCGCTCGGGGTCTCCGCCGAGGTCCCCCTAGAGCAGGGGGTCCCGGAGGTGGTGTCCTGGCTCCGCGGGATGCCGGCATGAGATCGCTGATGCTGGTCTCCAACGACGTGATCCACGTCCCCCGGATCATGCAGGAGGCGCGCTCCCTGGTCCGCGCGGGGATCGGCGTGACCGCCCTCGGCTGGGACCGCCGCGGGGTCCACGAGCGTTCGCGGTTCGCGGTGGACGGGATCGGCATCCAGCTCCTTCGCGACACGAGCCTCATGCGGCTGGCGCCGACGAAGCTCCTCAAGAGCCCCCTCTGGTGGCGCGCGGCCTATGATGTGGCGCGTCCCCACCGCGCCGACCTCATCCACTCCCACAACCTTGACACCTTGCGCACGGCGGTCCGCCTCAAGGAGGACTGGGGCCGCCCCCTCCTGTACGACGTCCACGACATCTTCTCCTACATGATCGAGGGCGACTACCCGCGCTTCGTCGCGGCGTACGCGCAGCGCATGGAGCGGGACCTCCTCCGGAAGGTGGACCATGTCGTCACGGTGAACGAGCCGCTGCGCGACCACTACCAGGCGATCACGGACCGCCCGGTCACGGTGGTGATGAACTGCCGGGAGGACATCGCCGAGAAGTACCAGGCGCCGAGGAACGACCTCTTCACCCTGCTCTACATCGGCAACCTCCACCCGGACCGGTTCGTCCTCGAGCTGGTCCGCGTCGTGCAGTCCCTAGAAGGTGTCCGGCTCCTCATCGGCGGGCGCGACCACCTGGTCGAGGAGGTGGAGGCCCTCTGCGCGAAGTCCCCCCGGACGACGTTCCTCGGCGAGGTCCCGAGCGACCGCGTCATGCCCCGCACCATCGCCGCCGACGCGGTCGTCTGTATGCTCGACCCGAAGAACCGGAACTACCGGCTCGCCTATCCGGCGAAGAGCTTCGATGCCATGGCCGCGGGGCGGCCGGTGATCATCTCGCGGGGGAACCCGGGCGCCGAGCTGGTGGAGCGCGAGGGCTGCGGGGTCCCTGTGGACTTCACCGAGCGTTCCCTGAAGCAGGCGGTGGAGGCCCTGCGCGACGATCCTAAGCTCGCGGAGCGCCTAGGACGGGCGGGGCTCGCCGCGGCCAAGCGGGAGTACAACTGGGGCGTGCAGGAGAAGCGCTTGCTCAGCGCGGTCCGGTCCCTGGGGGCCTAGGGTGCGCGTCGTCATGGTCTCGGCGCACTATCAGCTCCTCGACGGGAGGATCTTCTACCGCGAGGCCGTGTCCCTGGCCCGCGCCGGCCATGAGGTCGCGATCGTCCACTGGGACCGATTCCACGATGGCGAGATCGAGCACCGCAGGATTGGCCCCATCCTCACGACGACCCTCCCCATCAAGATCGGGACGGGGCGCAGCCTGCTTGCGAAGGCGGTGAAGTTCCGCGAGATTCGGAAGCGGGTGGCGGCCGCGGTCGTCGCGGAGCGGCCCGAGGTGGTCCACTGCCATGACCTGGAGACCTTGACCATCGGGATCGATGTGAAGAAGGCCCTCGGCGTACCCCTCGTCTTCGACGCGCACGAAGACTATCCGGCCATGGTGGCGATGACGAACCCGGTGGCCGCCAGGGGCTTCGCGCTCCTCGAGAGCCGGGCGATACGACAGGTCGATCATGTCATCACCGTCAACGAGATTCTAAGGGAGAAGTACGCCCGGAGGAGGCCGACCACCGTGGTGGCGAACTATCCCGAGTGGGAGCGGTTCGCCACACCTGCGCCCTCGAGACGGGCTGACCTCGGCCTCGATGGGAAGCTCGTCATCCTCTACATGGGCGGGCTCACCACCAAGCGCGGCCTCGTGGAACTCCTCACCGCCCTGGGGCGGGTCCCGGAGCGCTCCCGGTTCCAGGCCCTCCTCGTTGGGCGATCCTTGGACTCCCTGGACTGCGTTGCGGAAGCGAAGCACCGCGGCCTTGGAGACTTGGTCACGGTACCGGGGGAGGTCCCCTTCGCCGACGTGCCTAGCTACCTGGCCACGGGGGACATCGGGTACGTCGTCCTCAACGCGACGAAGTCGAACGCGCAGGCGACCCCGGTGAAGCTGTTCGAATACATGGCGGCGGGCCTTCCCGTCATCGCGAACTCCGATTTCGCGGTTCCAGCGGAGGTCGTCCGGAAGTGGCGGTGCGGACTTCTCGTCCCCTGCGACCCCCCGTCGATCGCCGACGCCCTGACCCGGTTCGCCGCGGAGCCGGAACTCCGGCGCGAGATGGGGGAGCGCGGCCGGGAGGCCGTCCGACGCGAGTACAACTGGGAGTCCCAGGCGCAGAGATTGATCGCAACGTATGCGTCCCTGGGATCCCGATGAGACCCGGCCCACCGGGGGTGGGGCGACAAAAGACCGCGCTCCTGTTCTCATGGCCCGGGGTGACACGGCGCCTTCGACTGAATAAGGAAAGCGAGTCGGCGACGAACCCAACGATGAAGACCCCGACGGCTAGCCAACGCGGAACGCCCACGGGCCGGGCTCTTGGAAGGTGATAAGGACCTCATCCGCCAGGTTCCGGATGACGACCCGGTGGTCGGTCTCCAAGGTTCCTCCAGAGACAGTGATGGTGAACCCCGCGGGAAGGTCCTCGCCCGTCAGGAGCCAGCCTCCGTCCTTCTGGCGCACGAATCTTGCACTGTGGCGGACCTCCCACCAGGAGGCCAGGTCGCGAACGCCGCCACGATGCGCCTCGCGAGACTGTGACAGGATCTGAGCGTACAACCCTTGGAAGCCAGGAAACTCGTCTTCATCGAAGTAGTTCTGGTGCCAATCCACGACCACGAGACCCGAGCCCGCGAGAGCGGAGGACAGCAGGGCGCTGACCGTCTCCTGCCGGGACTGATCTGACTCGAACATGGGGTGCCTCGCCGGATCGATGCAACCATCCATGAGGGACAGCGGGAGCTCCCAGATCCCTTCAAGGGAGTGGGGGGTGCTGACACCGCTCAGGTATCCGGCGGAGTGGGACGTCCCGAGACTGCTGTCGTACCGGAAGCCGGCTTCTCGAAGCCCCGCGAGCAGGGCCGAGGGGAAGCGGAGGTAATGCTGGCGGTACACGTCCACCTCCATCTTCACACATTCCTCCAGGCGCCGTTTCTCTTCGCGGAGGCGCCCGGGCTCCTCCGACGCCAAGTAGCTTCCGTGCAGCCCGACTTCCCAGCCGAGTCGACGCAGCTCCTGGGGGAGTGCACGCATCCGTCGATCCTCAATCTGGTAGGTCGGGTCCAGCCGATGTCGTCCTCCTGCGGCGAGGAAGAAGGTGGACCTGACGCCGGCGCGGCGTTCCATGTCGAGAATCGTGTCGTAGGTCCACCAGGGGTCCGGTCTCCGCCGAAGGCGGGCGACCATCCCCCCGAAGTCCCGGCGTCGCACCGCATAGGAGAGCGCCGTCCTCAGTCGCCACTTGATCGGCAGGTCCACGTCGTGGGACAGAGCCACGGCGTACGGCGCGCCGCCCTTCCACGGCCACTTGCGGACGAGGGGGGTACCGGCAGACTCGAAGGCTTCGCGTACGAAATGGAGGAAGCGCTTCGCGAGCCCGTCGACCGTCGGGACCGTCATCGAGGACGTTGGCAGGAGCCGTCCGTGCTCATCGCGGTCCCCGGGCCGAAGCGGGCGGAGGATGGACTCGGTCGCCTCGCGCAGGAGCCCCCTGGACAACGCCTCCGCCTCCGCACCCAGCGAGACCGAAGGGCCCTCCCCCTGGGGCAAGCCCAATGCGTCCATGAAGAACGCCAACCCCGCGTTCATTTCCGCCGGGGTCCCGGGGAAGGCGAAGTACCCGGCTTCCCTCGTGACCATGGATCACCTGGCAGCCAGGGGGGCGGCCCGCCGTCGCACGACGCGAAATCGCCTTTCGGCGCCTGGGCTTCTTAAGGAGGGGGGCACTTTCGCGACGAGAACGAACGCCCCTAAAATAGCTTCGCCAGGGGGCCGCGGCCTACAACCGGACCGCGACTCCGCGTGCGGCAAGATGCCTCTTCGCCTCGTGGGGCGTCTGCTGGGTGAAGTGGTAGATGGCCCCCGCGGCGACCGCCGAGGCGTGGCCCTGGAGCACGGCCTCCGCCATGTGCTCGTACGTCCCGGCACCGCCGGAGGCGATGACGGGGATCGAGACGGCCTCGGTGACCGACCGGACGAGGGGGAGGTCATAGCCGGTCATCGTGCCGTCACGGTCGATGGACGTCAGGAGGATCTCCCCGGCACCCAGCTCCTCGGCCTTCCGGGCGAGCACCGCGGGTTCGACGCCCGTGGGGCGTGTGCCGGAGTGCGTCTCCGCCTCCAGGACCTGATCGGGCCGCCGTCGGGCATCAATCGAGGCGACGACGCATTGCGACCCGAACCGGCGCGCCGCCGCTCGGACGAGCTCGGGGTCGGTGACGAGCGCCGTGTTGATGGAGACCTTGTCGGCGCCCACGGCCAGGAGCCGTCGGACATCCTCCACGGTCCGAACGCCTCCGCCCACCGTCAGCGGCATGAAGCACTCGTCGGCGAAATCGTCCACCAGCTGGAAGTCGGGTCCGCGGCCCTCGCGTGTCGCCGCGATGTCGAGGAAGACGAGCTCGTCCACCTGCCGCATCTCGTAGACCTTGATCGACTGCATGAGGCCGCCTACATGCCGCCACGAGTCGAACGCCACGCCCTTCACCAGTCCCATGCTCTTGTAGAGCAGCGTGGGAATGACCCTCACCTTCAGCATGGTTCACCCCTATACCGCGAGGAAGTTCCGAAGGAGCCGGAAGCCGGCCTGCTGGCTCTTCTCGGGGTGGAACTGGACCCCGAACACGTTTTCATGTTCCACCACGGAGGTGAACCCGTCGGCATACGGTGTCGTGGCGACGCTGTCGGCGGGATCATCGCACACGACATGATAGCTGTGGACGAAGTAGAAGTCCTTCCCAGGCTGAATCCCTTCCAGCAGGCGCGAGGGGCGCACCGTGTGGACCTCGTTCCACCCGACGTGAGGGATCCGTACCCCAGGGACCTCGGAGCGGAGGCGCCGGACCTCCGCGGGGAGGAGCGCGAGGCCAGGGGTCTCGCCCCCCTCGTCCCCTCGGCGCGCCAGGAGCTGCATCCCCAGGCAAACGCCGAGGACGGGGATCCGTTTTTCGAGCACCTGCTCCTGGAGAGCGGCCGCCAGGCCGAGACGCCGCAGGTTCGCCATGGCGTCGGCGAAGGCCCCGACCCCGGGGAGGATCAGGTGCGTACCCTGGTCGAGGACCTTGGGCTCGCGCGTCACGACCGAGTCCCCGCCGCACTCCTCCACGGCGCGCACGACAGAGTCCAGGTTGCACATCTCGTAGTCGATCACCACGACCCGCTTCCCCGATCCCATGGACTTCACCGCCGAGCGCGACTCCGCGGAGTCAGCGCTCCTTTCCCGCGCGACGGACCTCCGAAGCGACCCGCCCCGGCGCCGGGCCCGCCGCGGGGGGTTGGTTCTCGACATTGTCGTAGTTGATCTTGGTGAGGTTCCCCTCGGAGTCCCTCACGAGCTCGCCGCGGGCGTCGCACACGAAGAGCCGCTTGTTCGTGAACCGATCGCACACCTGCGTGAACTCCTCCGGGGTCATCCCGATGTCGCGGAGCACTTCCTCCAGGGGGCAGCCCAGGTAGACCCACGGGAACTTCCCGTCGTGCCTCCGGACGAGGCGCACCGCGTCCTCGCGGGACAGGCGTCCGCGACGGACATGCATGCAGGCGAGGTCCGTGGCGCGGCCGAAGCCGTACTTGAGGAACTTGAAGTAGTCGTGGATGCCCGTCTGGCAGTTGTCGAGGTTCTCATAGTTCACGACCGAGCCCTCGACCACTCCGGGGTACGTCTCGAACCCGTGAGCCTGGGCGACGAGCGCGTTCTGGAACCCGTCCCACGGCACGTAGTAGCCGAGGAACAGGCCGGTGACCCCGACGCGCGCCAACTCCTCGTCCGACGGGTAGGTGTACTGGATGAGATGCTCCCGTCGGATGTCCGCCTGCCCGGGGAGGTCCGCCACCCGGAGCCCCAGGAGACCGCCGAACTCCTCGAGCCACCGTCGCGTGAGGACGTTGTCCGCAGCGGCCCCGGCGGGGCCGCCGTACTCGTTCTGCGAGTTCTCGCCCCAGACGATGAGCGGGATGTGCATCCGGACGGCCATGCGGACCGGGATGGTGAAGATGAGGACGTGCTCCGGCCAGGAGATGTCGCCCACCCGCGTGAGGGCCAGGCGGTTGATCCGCCTCCGGAGCACGGGATTGACCGTGACCTCGACGTAGTCCACGCCGAGGTCCTTGAGGTTCTCGATGTTGCGACGGCCGATCGCGGAGAGCTTGTCTGTCGAGGCGGTCACGCACAGGGGGTTGAGGCCCAGCTCCAGGATCCGGATCGTCTGGAAGTGGCTGTCCTTGCCGCCGCTGACCGGGATGATGCAGTCGTAGTTGCTCCCATCGCGGGACCGATAACGATCCAGGATGGAGAGAAGCTCAGACTTGCGGCGGTCCCAGTCCACCGCCGCGCGCCCCTCGTAGTACCGGCAGGCGCTGCAGACGCCGTCCTTGTCGATACGCAGGTCCGGCTTCGTCTCCGGCATGACGCAGCGCGTGCAGTATCGGATCACGCCGAGGCTTCCTGTCCAGCGGAACATCCCGCCGCCTTTACTTAGGCTTTGTGCCGAGGGCGCGACTCCATCAGACGCTCCATCACGTCAGCCACACGGCCGGCCGACCGGCCATCCAGTGCGAACGCATAATCACGGACGTATGCGGCCCGGTTCGGGGCGAGGCCCGAATCGTCGTGGAGGAGGTCCCTCACGGCAGTGGTGAGATCCTCTGCTCGATAGACGCCGCGCGCGACCCCTCGGGCGACGTAGTCGACCGTGTCCGGGTCCTTCCCCAGGTTCCCCCCGACCACGGGCTCCACAGGAGGACCGCTTGGGTCCGCAACCAGCGGGTAGACCAGCGCAGTACGACAGGATGCCTCACTGAGGATTGTGAGAACTCCATGGGGCACAGTTGTATTTCGCGGGCGCCTCAGCATGGTTGACTGGAGCGCAGAAAGGACGTCCCGGAGGAGCCCTTAAGTACGTTCTGCGCTCTCCGGCCCTGGGGGATTATCCCGTGCTAGGGGCTGTCGTCATGAAGCTGGTGGCCATCGCGATACTTGTTGCCGCCCTAGGACCGCAGGCATCAGGTGGCGGCATCGGGAATAGCGAGACCAACGAGGGGGATGTGACCCCCGATCCGAATACAGCCTCGGCAGAAGCTGGACCCGACCTGTTTACGACCGAGGGAACGAGCGTCGTCTTCCAGGGAACTGCCACCCCCGGAGTCGGCTGGTCATCTTTATGGACGGACTCCATGGACACTTACCCGGCAGGGTCAATCTCGACCCCTTGGACGGACGAGGCGGTCCCACCCTCCACGGCGACAATATCGAGCTCGACCTTCCATGGGACCTCAGGCAATTCCCTGCGCCTCTACGATCCCGACACAACGTCTGCCGGACTGGCTTCGCGAAGTCTCGGTTACGATCGGGTGGATGTTCGGGTTTGGGCCCTAACGACGGTCACGACCGGGTGGTCCACTTTGATTCTGAGGTCCGATACCGCCTGGTCTGCGGTCCGCGCCGGTTTCGGGGGCAACGGTGTGTTCCTCTACGATGGCTGCCCAAGTTCGTTCGGGATTGACAGTCCGGTCGCGTACCTCGCCAATGTCTGGTACGAGCTCCGGATTGTCGCTGATGCCACGACGGACACCTACGACTTCTACGTCAACGGAACGACGATCGCCTCCGGAAGGCCTCTGTGTAGCCCCTCAACCAGCTTCACTGACATTGTTCCCTGCTCCGCGGGCAGTTTCATCAGCACATCATACTGGGATGACTTCGCCGTAGATGTCCTCCAGCCCCTTCCGATCACGGAGTATCGGTGGGACTACAATAGCGCGGTTGACTCTGATGGCGATGGCAACTTTACGAATGATGCGGACGCCCTCACCCCTTCCGCGACGGCCGTCTACGGGGACAACGGCGACTATCTGGTCACGCTCACTGTCACCGACACCTCCGCCGCCCAAGCGAGCGATAGCTTGATTGTCCATGTGAGCAACGTTCCTCCTCAGTTGAACGCGAGCGCAGCGTCGCCGGTCTCCGTGACCCGCGGGGTCAACCTTTCCCTCCAGGCCCAGGATCCCGGATCCGACGACCTCACGCTCGACTGGTATTGGGACGATGGAGCAACCGCCACAGTGACCTACCTCAATGGAGTCGGCCCCGACCCTCCACTGAGTCCTGAGGGGACGAGCCCTTTCCTAGTCTCGAATGCGAGTCATCACGACTTCCCTGGTGCCGGCCTCCACCGGGTCATAATCAACGTGACCGACGACGACGGCGACATGGTGTCGACGACGATCGACGTCGACGTCAAGGACACCCCATTGACAGCTTTGGGAGTGGGGGTGCCGAGTTTCGCTGGCGCGACTACCTACATCAACGAGTCAACTTCGCTTGGCCTATCACCGACGGACCGGAGCGCCTCAGGAATCAACTCCTCATACTATCAGGTAGACGGCGGGTCGCCGATAATGTATTCGGCCCCTTTCGTCCTCAGATCCCCAGGACTCCACAACGTGTCTTTCTGGAGCATGGACAACCTCGGCGGCAACGGCACTCCCGAAAGCATGCTTCTCTACGTGGACAACGGACCACCGACCACGAACCTGACCGTCAGTGGGGTCTTCTTCCAGCTCGGGGACGACATGTGGATCCTCCCCTCGAGCACGCTGTCATTTCAGGCCACCGACACGGGGAGCGGCGTGGCAGAGTCGTGGGTCCGTACATGGGATGGCGTAGGCTGGTCTAGTTGGGGACCCGCGCCCGCGTTCCTTGTGCCCCCAGTGGCCTTCGGGTCCTTCAGCGTGGAGATCTACAGCGTCGACCGGCTTGACCAGCCCGAGGATCCAACCGCAGCCAGCTTCATCGTCGACGGCGCTCCGCCGGTGTCCTCACTGCAGGCCGGCGAGCCCAAGTCCTCGGACTGGGTGACGAATACCACGCCATTGACGATACTGGCTACAGACCTTGGGGTGGGCGTACGCCAGCTTTCGTATCGTTGGTGGCACGCGGGTGCCTGGTCGCCGTGGATGGTCACGACAGACACGGTTTCCCTCCGGCTGAACGCAGGGGGAGGTTTGTACTATGTAGAGTACTCCGGGATCGACAACCTCGGGAACGCGGAACCTGTGAACAACCAATCGCTTCGGGTCGACACGAGTCCCCCTGCACTCAGTGTGCGCGTCGACTATAGCGAAACGGACTACGAGCTCACTGTTAGCGTAGTCGCGTCCGACGACGGCGTAGGGTTGTCTTCGGTTCAGTATCGAGTGGACGGCGGACAGTGGACCGACTACACATCCCCCCTAACGGTCCGCGGGAAGGCACCAAGCGCCATCGAGTTCAGGGCGACGGACTCCCTGGGAAACTCCATGTCTCGAGGTCCAGAGGTACTGGCCCCCCGCTACACGAATCTCAAGCCCCTCCTATCCGCCGTCCTGGCTCTCGTCCTCGGGGTTCTAGGGGCTCTCCTTGTTCGACGGAGGAGCCGACGGAAGGTCGCGATTGCCGTCCTAGGGGGTTTTGTCCTCCTTGAAGTTGCCGTCGGAGTCGTTTCTTACGCTACGGACTTCCTCCGCGTCCCGCCTTGGCTCGGCGCTGGCTCGATTGCGAACCTCGCCATCACCGTGGTCGGCATCGCGGTCATGGCCACGTTAACGCGGCCCGGGCGATCTAGTGAATCGGCACTGAACCCCACTCAGAACCCGACGCCACAGGAGGAACCCATTCCTCCCACACCCCCTCCGGCATAGGTCCAGCAAACGCGGAGTCGCTATCGCCGGGGAGGTGTCGTCGGTCCGCTGACGTCTCAGTGGCGGCCAGAACAGCATGGTGCGGAGTATGTGGCAAACATAATTAGGGGGGCAAGCGGTGTGTCTGGAAGGTGGGGGCCTTGTGGAAGAACTTCGCCGCTCTACTGGTTGGGGCGACCTTGACGATTCTCGCTCCGAGCGCTTGGGCACTCCCCCCGTCAGGGGAAGCCCGGATTCTGCCGCTCCCGCCGACCGCCGACCCGGTTTCAGAGTTCGCGACAAGCACAGAGCCGTCGAACCTCTACGGCACCATTGGTAACCACCTCGTCCGGATCGACCCGTCAACAGGTGCCGTCGTGGAGGACATCGGGACGGCCGCGGGCTTCTCGGAGATTCTCGGCCTGGCCTTCGACTCCGCCTCGGAGACCCTCGTCGGGATCGTGGATTCCAGTTCCACACCGAAACTCGTGGTTCTAGACCGAGCGACGGGCGCCGCCACGGTCGTCGGCGAGATCGATCTCATCAATCCTCTGCGGCAGGCCATCCTCGCGGAGTCCCTTGCCATCAACGAGGCGGAGGGTCGGACATACGTCGCCCTGAACATAGAGGGATCTCCGCTCACGACCCACAGTCGCATCCTCGCTTCGATTGACCTCGCTACGGGAGCCGCGACTGAGGTTGCTCCATTCACGGGCCTTTCGGTCTCGGGTGACTCCGATGCGGACGCCATGGAGTTCGTCGAAGGCTACCTGTACGCCTCGAACACCGATGTCCCCCGGAGCTTCCTCTTCGCCGTCGATCACACCGACGCCACAGCGTCCCTGGTCGGAGAAGTCGGCTTCAATCATCTCAGTGACCTCGCGTACGATCCGACCACAACGACGCTGTTCGGCACCGCGCACACCGCTCGCGCCCTCGTTCGGGTTGATCCGACCACGGGCCTGGGGGTCCTTATCGGCACGACACACAGTCCATCCGACTTTGGGGGGGCCACACTGACCTCCATCGCCTTCGCTCCCGGCCCAGCCCCTCCCCCGCGAATCGACATCAAGCCCGGGAGCTACCCGAACTCCATCAACCTGCGGAACAAGGGGGTCATCCCCGTTGCGGTTCTGGGAGAAGCCGGGGTCGACGCGACTGGGATTGGCATTGCAACCCTCACCTTCGGACCCGGTGCGGCCATCGAGGCCCATGGCCGCGGGCATGTGGAGGACGTCAACCGCGACGGCGACCTCGACCTCGTCTTGCACTTCCGGACTCGCGAGACCGGGATTCGCTCCACGGCGACCGAGGCTTGCTTGGAGGGCATCATGCCCACAGGGCAGCCCTTCATCGCCTGCGACAGCGTCCGAATCGTCCCGTAGCGCCCATCGAAGTCGGCGAGAGCGGGGAGCTCAAGTAGTGACCCGACCAGGAAACTTAGGCGGGGCCAATCGACCTGTTTCCGGGAGAGGCATCTTGGTCCACCGGCGCCGGTTCCGCCGCGTGTCCCCGAAGGTCTTCCCCCGCGCCTTGCGCTCCAGGTTGCGATAGGCGGATGTGGCGCCCTTCGCCGTCCTGACCTCCTCCGGCCTCGTGAACTCCGTCCCGCCGAGGCGAACTCCTGGAGGTCCCCGGCAGTGATCGATCCGAGGGTGCCTAGTCCAGCGAGAGTCACCTGCTTGCACACATGCGGCCCGTCCCGCGGAGTCCGTCGAGACTAGAGCGGGGATTGTGGTGAAACCTTTACCTACCAGTCGCCTTCCATCCTCTGTGACGAGTGACGGCCGTTGCACTCGGACGGCCCCCTTCGGGGAACGAGCGCTCGCGTACCGGGAGCCGCAATGATGGCGACAGCTCGTGACGCCTTCCGGATCGTAGCCGCGGACGAACTGGGCCTCGAGGAGAGTTCGTGGGACCGAGCAATCCGGTCCATGGAGACTGGGACGTTGTTCCATACACACGCATGGACGCAGGCGATCGCACGGGGATTCGGCAGGACCCCGAGGTACTTTGCGTTCGTGGACGGAGCGGGCGCCCTTCGCGGACTCTTGCCCGTGACAGTGGCCAGACGGGGCCCGTTCCGCACCGCTCACTCTCCCTTGAAGATCGTGACCCCATATGGTGGACCGGCCTGCGCCCGGTCGGACCTTGGAGTTGCGCTCAGGGCAACGAGGTCCCTGTTCCGTGACGAGGGATGGAGCTACCTTCGGATGGCCCTGCCGCCGAACGCCAGCGATTCTGCCCCGATCTCCGAATTCAGCGTCTTTGAGGGTACGACACGTCTCGTGCAGCTGGATTCGGAGGAGCAGATCTGGGCAGGCCTCAACCGGCGATGTAGACGATACATCAAGAAGGCCGAAGGAGCCGGCGCCGAAGTCATGGACCTGGGTGACTTCGAGATTCTCCCCAAGTACTTCGGCTGGGTACAGACTACCTACACTCGTGCAGGCGAAGCGGTCCCGGCACCTCTGGACTTCTATCGTGCACTCAGGGATCTTGTCTGGCCGAAAGGGTGGCTCCTGCTCCGAGGGACATTCGTGGACGACCGTCCCGGGACCGTGGAGATCTTCGGCCTGTTTAACGACTGGCTCTACGCGGTGGACTCGGCCATGGATCGGGAGATGGAGGTCGAAGGCATGGGTAACCTCCTCACCTGGGACACGATGAGGCAGGCCTGCCGCCGTGGCGCGAAGAACTTCGACATGCTCGGCACCTCGATCCCTAGGATCGCGGAGTACAAACAAAGCTTCGGGGGGGAGACCAGACTTGCGCTCCAGCTCGAACTCTCCACGGGAGCATTCAGGATGGCGAAAGGCCTCATCGGGCTGTACGAACGTCGCAGGTTGTGAAGTATGCACTGGTTTGCCAAACACTTAGTCCTGGCCACCCTCGATCGAGTGCGATCCACCGCGAACCAGCCGATCCCGCCTCCGCGGGCCCGGGGGGATGAGGCAATCTTGCGCATCGCGCTCAGGTCCGACGCTCAGTCCATGCACAGGGTGTATCAGGCAAGTCTTAGCGGCCCCCGCCAAGAAGCGGTCTTCCTCCGACTTGTGCGCTGCTTCCCTCAGCTCTGCGTCATCGCCACCCATCGGGGCTCCTGCGTTGGGTACACGGTTGGGCGAATCCGACGCGGGATACGCACCCATAGGCTCGCCGCGTACCTCCACTCCTTCGCCATCGAGGGCGAAGCCCGCCGGAAAGGGGTCGGCACCGCCTTGTTCCAGTTCTTCCTGGACAACGCCCGGACCCTCGGCGTTGCGGAGGTCGACCTGGAGGTGGACCGGGAGAACAGGACGGCTATCGCCCTTTACTCGCGCTCCGGATTAGAGGTCCTCCCGGAAGCTAAGACGGGGAACGACGCCACGCTCTACATGGGGATGACGTTCCCAGTGATCGGCAGCTCGGTTCTTAGGAAGTAGGGTGCGTGCCACTCGGGGACAGAGTCGTACGCGGTTATCCTATGCGTCCAGTAGAGAACCGGTGTCATTGGTGCCGGACATTGGTCAGCTCTTTGGGGATGGGAGTCTGGAGCGCTCGACTGATGAAGCCTTGGTCCTCAGGATGGCTTCGACTACCCTGGCGGCCGCGCCGTCGGCCTTGTAGGAAAAGGCATCGAGGAAGGTGGGGCGCGTGGCTTCGAGCCTCCTCCATCCCGGTCCATGCTCCAGGAGGTCGGTCACGACGGGGATGATCTCAGAGACGTCCCTCACTCCGAGGGCCCCCCCTCGCTCCTCGAAGGGGACATAGTCGTCTTCTCGCGTGAGATTCAGCAGCGCCACGGGCAGTCCGGCCAAGTTTGCTTCGATCACTGCGGTCGTGAAGGACGCGACTACCGCGACGGATCGTGAGAAGACCTCCGCCAGTTCCTCCTGTGCCAGGATAGGCGCCGGAATCCCCAGTTCATCCAGGGCCCGTCGATAGCGGGATGGATCCTCCAACGGATGCGGCCGAACGGCAAGCCGCGCGCCTGGGACCTGGGAAATGGAGGCCGCGATCCCCTTGAATGTTTCGATGTCGTCAATCGATTGAGTCACTAGGGTCACATGTTCTCGCGAGCGCGATGCGTGCGCTCGGAGACGGTCCAGGAAGGCCTCATAGCGAGCGGACCCGCAGACGGTGACGCTCCCAGCAGGATAGCTGTTCGACTCCAGGACTTCCCGATAGTACTCCCCATCGAGGACAGTCCGTGAAGGCACGGGGTAGGCTTCGGTGCTGCATGGCGCCAGAATCCCCCTAGGGTGAAGGTATTCGACGTGAAGAGGGGCGATGATCCCGTGCTGGAGACCGACTGTGGGGATTCCCATCTCGTTTCCGGCAGCGATGGCGGCCCGTCCCGCAGTCCCTGTTTCATTCAAGACCACCATACGTGCAGGAGAGAACCGATCGATTGTCTCGCGGAAGGCATCATGATAGTAAGCGACCGTGGGGACATGTCTCGTAGCAATTCGCCAGAGGATAGGGCTGTACACCCTCCCGAGCGGGACACCGTCAAACGTGATCTGGTCCCCCAGGGCGGCTCCGTTCTCGCGGAGGACACGTCCAATCCTCAGAGCCACGCGTCGGGCCGCCGCAGCCGGGCCCGAGGAGATGAGCCCCTCCAACGGCACGTAGTGGCGAGGGAAGGCGCGCCGGCTTGCGTGCCAAGGACGTTTGGCGTCTGCAGCGTTGTCGACTATCACGGCTGCCCAGGGCTCGTTCCTCCGGTCAAGCTCGGTCGAGAGCTTCTGGATGTTCGAATCCTCGCCGCCGCCTGCAATCCGGATCCGTGAGGCATAGGACACGAACAGAGTAAGGCCCGACTTCATAGTGGCCGACTGCTCAAGGCGCCGCCACGTCAGGACAAGCTGGATGAGTGAAGCCCGGAGGCTCATGGGCATCTCCAACCTCGAATGGGACTTCCCTTGGCTGGATACGGGAATCCCGCACGAGCGGGCCGCCTCGGCAGCGATCTGGACGAGCGAAGCGGCCGTGTTCCCCTCTAACTGAACTTCCGACGGGGGCTCTTCCTCTATCAGTCGCTTCATCGCTCCAATCGTGAGCGCCATCTGGTGGGCAGGGGGAACCGCGGGGGACCTATCGCCGTCCCAGAGTGGCGTCTCGAAAACCCAGAACAAGGACGACTGGCGGTTCGAGATCAAGGACCGGACGGACCTCCCTCTCACGAGCAAGCTCCCCAGAGACTTCACCCAGTTGAAAGCTGAGTGCTGCAGATTGGCGTGCGTCCTCCGGTCCAGAACGTGCTGCGGGCGCAGCACGTGCGGAGGCACCTTCGCGCTAGGATTGAGCTCGAGGTGACGCCGACTCCCTGAGCCAATCTGTCCGTCGGAGTACGAGACGACGAGCGCTCTTGAGATCCCGCTCACCTCAGAAGTCTGCACCAAGGAAGGCAGTCGCATTAATAAGGGCCTCCCGGTCTTGGTTTGAACGCGGGCACCGGCCGAGGGTCTTCTCAAGGGCCCGGAGCCACGCCTCCTCCTGAAGGGGATCCTGGCACACGAACCGCCTCGAACAGTCTCGAGTAGAACGCGAGGGCGTGGGGGTGGGAGGAGCACGCCAGGACGTCCTCGCCCGCCCTCCCGAGGCTCCGGACCGCCCCGAGCGTGTGCTTGTAATCCGCGTCAGTCACGAGGACCCGCATGGGCCGGACTCACGAGTCGACCAAGCGAAGCGGGTTATTTGAAGACAGCCAGGAGCGACGCAGTGGACTTCCGGCTCCTGAGGAGTTACGCCCAGGGGCGGGGCGTGTCCGCGAAGTGGTAATAAGGACGCCGAGTTGGTCGTCGCCGCCAGCATGTCCGGCCCGCCCTATTCGAGGCCATTCCCGAAGGTCGTGAGGATCGAGCCCGCCGGCGCCTGCAACCTGCGCTGCGTGCACTGCCCCACCGGTACGGTGAGCATGGCCCGGGGGATCATGAGGGGAGATGTCTTCGATCGGGTGATGGCGGGTATCGAGAAGAACCTCGGACGGGTCAAGGTCGTCGTGCTCTACCACGGCGGGGAACCTCTCCTGAACAAGGGCTTCTTCGACATGGTGCGGCGCGTCAAGGGCCTGGGCGTCCCGTTCGTGAAGACCGTGACCAACGGAGCGCTTCTCGATGAGAAGGCCGTAGGCCAGGTCCTGGATGCGGGAATCGACGCGCTGGAGGTCTCCCTTGATGGCACCTCCGCCGCCGAGAGTAACCGGATCCGCCGCGGGAGCGATTTCGTCGCCATCGCTGACCACTTCGCAGCGCTTCTGCGGGCGAAACGCGAGCGCCGAACGAACCGCCCGGATCTGTTCCTGTCGACGACTCAGTTCCTCGACCCGGCGCGCTGGTCCCCCGGCCTCAAGCCGACACCGCCAGCGCACCTTATCCAGAGGTTCCTGGAGTTCCAGGGAGAATTCTCCTTCAAGGTGACATGGGCGATGGAGTGGCCCCACATGGAGATCGACCACGAGACGTTCGATGTCTTCCCCGACCCGTTCGTCACGGAGGATACGCCGTACTGCGACATGGTGGAGAACACCGTCACCGTTCGCTGGAACGGGGATGTCGTGGCCTGCTGCTACGACCTAACGAGCCAGCTCGTGATGGGCAATGTCCTGCAGGACGATCTTGAGACCATCTGGAACGCGCCCTCCTATCTGGGGCTGCGCGGAGGAATCGCGACGCGCCACTATCCCGGGATTTGCGACAACTGCAACGTCGTGAAGCCGCCGAAGTACCTCGTACTCAAGTCTCCACTCGGCGACACCACCCTCCATGACGGGAAGTCCGTGTCACAGACGGTGCCCTAAAGAGGCCCGTGCTCATGGCCCGCGTGATCCCCACGCTCCTCTGCAAGGACTACGAACTCGCCGAGGGTCTGTCATTCGATGGTCGGCGGCCCGTGGGGAGCCTCACGGAATCGACAAGGTGTACGCCCTCCACGGGGACGACGAGCTTGCCCTCCTCGACATCTGCGCGACCCTGAAGGGGGCGCTCGCCGAACTACGGGCAGGTGGCCAGACGTCGCGAACGAGTGCTTCATGTCGGTCATCCTGCGTGGTGGCATCCGGACCGTGGGCAAGGCGCGGCGGCTCCATGTGGTCGGCGCGGACTGGGTCGCTCCGAACTCGGCGGCCGTGAGCGACCCACAACTGGTCCGACAGGCCGCCGACCGGTTCGGTTCCCGGTGCATCTCTGCGGGTGAACTCACGCCGGGCCCGGCCAGTCTGGTTAGTAAAGCAGCCAGGAGGGCGCGGACGGCCGAGGCAATCTCGAAAAGTCTATGGCGGGTCGAGGTTTACCACACGAGAGACTCCCGGTGCCCGGGTGGATGAGCTGCCTTCATGAAGATGAGTGAGCGCGATTCGTCGAAACGCTGGGCGTCGGATTTTGGACGGGAGTACACCGACCGGAACGACATGGGTCCGAATGAGATGGACAGCCTCTACCGCGATCGCTACGGAATCTCCCGGACCGACCTGAACAGCAGATTCTTGAAGGATGTGGAACTTGGGGCTTCGTCCAACCATCAGCTCCCTCCGTGCCTGACGTGGAACCGGACGAGGAGGCGGAGGTTGTAGGCCACGACCTTGAGGGCGGCCTCCCGCCGCTGGTTCCACCACTTCCGGCTCCGGAGGTCGGACCCGAGCCGCCGCTTGAACGAGGAGTTCGTCGCCTCCGCGTTGGACCGGCCGTGGTACCGCCGCCCGAAGGATGCGGGTCGGCGCCGGCGGTGGAGGACCATCCGTCTCCAAGCGGGGCACCCGCCCGCGCCGTGGCTTTCTCCCTGGGCATGAGGTACGGCATCCCCCCGCGGTCCGCGACGTACTGGGCGTTCGCCCGGGAGGCGTACGCCTTGTCCCCGCAGACGTCCCCCAGGTCCCCCGCCACGCGTTCCAGGAGGGGGACGAGTCGCGGGGAGTCCCCCCGCAGGGTTGCGGTCAGCTCCCAGGAGTAGATCGGCTTCTCCGGCTGCCGGCACTCCGAGGCGAGGTGGAGCTTGCGGAACTCCCGCCTCCGGACGCGCTTCCGGAGGCGGAAGACGTAGTAGGCGCTCCGCCGCCTCTCCTCCAGCCCGGAGCTGTCGACGGCGACGTGCCGCTTCGGCGGGCGCCCCCCTTTTGGAACCCCGCGGTGACCTCGTCGTTCCGCTCCCGCAGCCACGCCTCCGAGAGGCGGCCGTGGGCGCGGTGGATCGTGGACTTCCTCGGGGCCTTCCCCAGGGCGAGGAGGCGGAGGAGTTCCGGTCGGGCGGCCAGGTGGGCCGCCATGCCCCGGTAGTCCAGGCCGAGGTGCTGCTGGAGGAGGAGGACGACGGCCGCCGCCCTCCAGTGGAACACCTCCGGCCGGCCCGGGCCGCGCTTCCTCGGCCTTCCCCGACTTTCCCGGGTCGTCCACCCGGGCGGCTTCCGCGCCCTCCACACCCGTTCCTTGGCCGCCCCGACGAGGAGGTTCTCCTCGTCCATGGAGGCCCGCTCGTACACCTGTCGGTTCGTCAGAGGCACTGTCCCATCCGGGCAACCGGATAGGGGTGCTTCAAGTCAAGTTATTGGACGAAGCCTACAGGTGGAGTCTGCAGTGTTCGAGCCTTCCTTCCCGGTCAAGAACTCCGCTGCAGTGCACGAGGCAGTACCTGGCAGCCGAAGTCCTCAGACCGCCTTAGTCGCCGTCTTGTGGAGAAGGAACATCGAATCCTCGTTGGAGTTCGTCTTGTATCGGAGGCGCACCTCGCGGACCAACTCCAGGTCCGTGCAAGTCTCAACGTATGACCGAGCGAAGTTCGCCTTCCAGAGCAGGTCGCTTCGGCCACGGTAGGCTACTTCGGTCGGTTCCGGCGCGAAGTACTCGTAGCCCCAGACCCACGTGCGGGTGCATCGGCGAACTTCCCGGAGGACAGTAGGTAGTGTGTCAGGCGGCACATGGATTAGAACCCCCGAGGTGAATACCAAGTCGAAGGCGCCGTCCTTGAACGGGAGAGAGGCTCCCGTGCCCTGGACGTTCGGAATCCCAGCCGACCGCGCTCGAGAGCGCTCGAGAGCATAGCGCTGGATCTCGACGCCGTGAACATGGACAAACCCCATTTCGTGGAGCAGGAGTAGTTGGTTCCCCACGTTCGCGCCCACTTCGAGAATACGGAGATTGCGAGGAAGCTCCCCGAGGAATCGGGCGTTGAGCTCCCGCCGGGAGACTCCGAAGAGTTCGCGGTAGTGCGCATCTATCTCGTCTAGGCTCAAGGCATTCCGATCGGTGTACTCCCGACCGAAGTCGCCAGACCATTGATGAGCCGGCGTGCCCATTTCGGTCCCCGGGGAGACGGAGACCGCTAAGCGTTATATAAGCTACTCCGACTCCGAACCTCGCTCGGCGGCGGCGAACCTTGGCGACGGATTCGAAGGTCCTCGGAATTGTCCTCGCTCGTAAGGGGAGTGAGCGCTTCCCCGGAAAACACCATGCCCTGATTCTCGGGCAGCCCCTGATCTCCTACACCATGAAGGCCGCTGCAGCTTCGAAACGCCTCGACCAGGTAGTTTTGTCCAGTGACGACCTCGGGCTGCGCGACCTCGCAAGGGCCCACGGCCTCCGGTTCATTGAGCGCCCCGCATCACTCGCCCAAGCCACCACCTCCCTGGAGGACCCCGTGCGACACGCCTGCAGACAAGTCGAGACCGAGGGGTTCCATCCGGCAATCGTCGTCGTAATGCAGGGTAACCTACCGATCCGCGCCGAGGGCCAAATCGATGAGGTCGTCGGACGCCTGGAAGCCCTGCCCAATGCCACGGCGGTTTGCACGGCAGTGGAACTGCGCTCACGGCCTGAATGGGCGAAGGTGATTGTAGAAGAACGCACGGGTAGAGTAGAACCGTTCATGGCCGGAAAGCACCCTTGGCGGAAGCAGGACCTGCCTCGTCTCTTCTCGCTGGATGGCGCGGTGCTCGCGGTCCGCCGAGACGTCCTGTTCGAAACTGAAGGCCAGCCAGGAGCCCACCTGTGGCTCGGGGCTCAGGTCCACATCGTCCCCCAGGCCGACCCCGCAAACGCCATCGAGGTGGACTATCCGGACGAAGTTTCCCTCGTCGAACATCATCTCTCCCGCCTTCGCGGCCAGCATCACAGCACAGGGCAGCCTTGATATACGCCGCGGCTGTCCCGGAAGCGGGCTTCAGTCGATGGCAGCCAAGGAGTTCTTCGACGGGAAATCGGTGCTTCTCACCGGCGGCTCTGGCTCCTTTGGCGGAGCCCTCGTGTCAGAGCTTCTGCGGACTCACAAGCCTCGTGTTCTTCGTGTCCTCGACCACGATGAGAACGCGCTCTGGACTTTGGAATCGAAGTTCGCCGCCGATCGCCGGTTGCGGCTCCTCCTGGGCGATATCCGCGAGCCGGACCGGCTCCTTTTGGCCCTTCAAGACATCGACATCGTAATCCACGCCGCAGCGCTGAAGCATGTGCCCAGCGGCGAGTACAACCCGTTCGAGGCGGTGAAGACGAACGTCCTCGGGACGCAAAACGTAATCGACGCCGCCCTCGCCGCCGGAGTAGGCACGGTCGTATTGACTAGCACGGACAAAGCCGCGAACCCGAGCAACGTAATGGGAACCACGAAGCTCCTTGCAGAGAAGCTTACCGTCGCCGCCAACTACTACCGAGGGAGACGCAGGACGCGCTTCAGCTGCGTGCGATTCGGGAATGTCCTCGGCTCTCGAGGCTCCGCCCCTCTGCTCTTCCGGGACCAGATAGCGATGGGGGGCCCGGTCACACTGACGGACCCGAGAATGACCCGGTTCCTCATGAGCTTGGATGACGCGGTCCGCCTTGTCCTAAAGGCGGTGACGATGACCCAGGGCGGCGAGACATTCATCCTGAAGATGAAGACTGCCCGGGTGAAGGACATCGTGGCGGTGATGCTCCGGAACCTGTCCCAGGGACGTCGCATCGAGATCCGCAGGACGGGGAGGAAACCGGGCGAGAAGATCTACGAAGAACTCCTCACGGAGGAGGAGGTTGCCCGTGCCCACGAACTCCCTGAGATGTACCTCCTGCTGCCCACCATGCCAGAGTTGCTCCCGGGGGATCTCCACGCCTATCCGGGCGCGCGACCTGCCAGGCCCATCTCCTATCGCTCCGACCGCGTCCGGCCCATCCCCCAGCGAGAGATCGAACTTCTCCTCAGGGCCTCTGGACTCCTTTGAGGGATTCGCATGCACCTCGTCGTCACCGGCGGTGCCGGCTTCCTCGGCCGCTGGGTCGTCCGGTCACTCCTCGCCCGCGGCGACTCGGTTCTGGCCTTGGACGACCTCTCGAACGGGAGCGAGGGCAACGTGGCGGAGTTCGGCGGAAATGCAGGGTTCCGCCTGCTCCGCGGCGACGTGCGCGACCGCAGCGCGGTGGCCAAGGCCTTCGCCGGTGGCGTGGACCAGTGTTACCACCTCGCGGCGATGATCGAGGTCCAGAAGAGCCTCGATGACCCCGTGCGGGCGATGGAGGTCAACGTCAACGGGACCCTCAACGTCCTCGAGGCGTGCCGGCAGGCCCGCGCCAAGATGATCCTGGTGAGCACATGCATGATCTACGACAAGGCGTCCTCCCCCCAGGGAATCGCGGAGGACCACCCGGTCAAGCCCGCTTCCCCCTACGCCGCCTCCAAGCTCGCCGCGGAGTACCTGGCCCTCTCCTACGGACTTGGGTATGGCCTTCCGGTCACGGTCCTGCGGCCCTTCAATATCTACGGACCCTTCCAAAAGACGAACCAGGAGGGCGGCGTCGTGGCGGTGTTCCTCCGTCGCGCCCTGGACGGTCGACCGCTCGAGGTGTTCGGGGACGGCACGCAGACCCGCGACCTCCTCTACGTGGAGGATTGCGTCGACTTCCTCCTGCGCGCAGGGGACTCGTCCCAGGCGGAGGGCGAGGTGCTGAACGCGGGGACGGGGAGGGAGGTCACGATCAACGAGCTCGCCGGTCTGGTCGCCGGCCCGGGGGGCACGGTCCGCCACGTCGCCCACCCGCACCCCCTCAGCGAGATCGCGCGCCTTCGGTGCGACGCGGGCAAGGCGGCGAGGCTCCTCGGGTGGAAGCCCCGGACCCCCCTCGAGGCCGGCCTGAGACGTACGCGGGAGTGGATGGCGGGATGAGGGGCAGGCTCGCGCTGGACGGCGGGAAGCCCGTGCGTAGCACCTACCTACCCTACGGGCGCCAGTGGCTCGGGCGCGTGGAGGAGCGGCGCGTGCTCGAGGTCCTCCGCTCCGACTGGATCACGACCGGACCCGTGACGAAGGAGTTCGAGGAGAAGTTCGCTCGGTTCGTCGGGGCGAAGCATGCCGTCGCCTGCCACACCGGGACGGCGGCCCTTCATCTCGCGGTGAGCGCCCTCGGGATCGAGCCCGGGGACGAGGTCGTGACGACCCCGTTCACGTTCGCCGCCACGAGCAACGCGGTGCTCTACCGCGGCGGCACTCCCGTGTTCGCCGACATCCAGCCGGACACGAAGAACCTCGACCCCCTCCAGGTGAAGGCGAGAGTCTCGAAGAGGACGAAGGCGCTCCTCCCCGTCCACTTCGCCGGCCACCCGTGCGACCTGGACGAGCTCCGGGAGATCGCCGCCGCGAAGGGGCTCCCGATGATCGAGGACGCCGCCCACGCCGTCAGCGCGGAGTACCGCGGGCGCCGCGTCGGGGCGCTCAGCGAGCTGACCGCCTTCTCCTTCCACCCGGTGAAGAACATGACCACCGGGGAGGGCGGGATGGTCACGACGGACTCGGTTGAACTCGCCGACCGCCTGCGGGCCCACCGCGCCCACGGGGTGGTCACGGACCCGGAGAAGCGCTTCGGGAAGGAAGGCTCCCACTTCTACGAGATGCGGTACCTCGGGCACCGGTTCTACATGACCGAGATGCAGGCCGCCCTCGGCGTCGTCCAGCTCTCGAGATTGGGGCGGTTCCAGCGGCGTCGGGAGGGGCTCGTCGCCCTCTACGACCGCGAGCTGGCGGATCTGAAGGGGGTCCGGCTGCCCGCATCTCG
>Ga0209342_10000465_pt1 | contig 46745 bp, 64 predicted proteins | sample RifCSP16_2_FD_184023 | JGI IMG/M metagenome (GOLD analysis project Ga0209342, IMG submission 184023) | Soil microbial communities from Rifle, Colorado - Rifle CSP2_sed 16_2 (SPAdes) (version 2) | ecosystem: Environmental > Terrestrial > Deep subsurface > Rock core/Sediment | place: Rifle...
GGACTTATACGAGGCCAACTACCCCACCACATCGCTCGTGGATTCGTTCGGCAAGGAGGTCGCGTATAAGTCCACGTGGCGAACCAAAGTCGTGCGCTAGCCCCCGCCCCGCACCGCCGCCGCGCTGTAACTTCCGGCAGCCCGCGTTACCGACGTTGAACTGGAGGGCGCTACGCCCGGCCGGCGGTGTTAAAGACAGCGCAGCAGCTGTGGGATTCCCAGCTCCTGTAGCACCGCAAACACGAGCGCGAGGATCTGGATCAGCAACATAGTCGCGGCGAGGGTCGCAGCTCGACCTTTCTGTTCCGTGATAGTCTTCGCTCTGATCAGTGACTTGCGCACCGAGTCGAGCACCTCGTTGTACGCGTTGTCGACCGTCTCGTATATGATCCGGTCGAACGTCCGATCCCAATCGATGGAGCCGGGCACCAGGAGGTCGCCCGGCCGCCATGCCACAATCACGATCAGGACCATCATGAAGTAAGCCGACAGTGCGAAGGCCAGAGCCCACGCCAGCGGACCTTCGATGTGCACGCCGTCGCCTCGGAGTCCGAGCAGGAGCCCGATCAATGCAGTCACAAGGCCTCCGCCCTGAAGCAGAACGGTCAGCTTGCCGTCTAGACTGTCGATCGCACCCAGCGCGATTTCGAGCGCTCGGTATTTCTGCTCGATTGCCAACCGCTGTTGTGTCGTGATATCCTCCGCCATCTGATCCTCCGCAATAGACGATGAAGCGAGGTGAGCCAATGCCCGACCAGCCCAAGGCCGATGAGCCGAAGTCTACATCGGATGCCAAGCCGGGGGCGAAGGCCTCGGCCGCCAGCACGCCAAAGGCCGAGGGAGAGAAGCCGCCGGCCCCCAAAGCCAGTGGAGACGTCACGAGTGTGCAGCTCACGAAGGGTAAAGAACCGGCACCGCCGCCAGCGAAACCGCCATCGCCACCACCGCCAGACGCCGATGTGACCACTCTCAAGAAGGCACACGATGCCGGCGAGAAGCGTGGTGGGGGTTGTGAGAGCGATGACAAGTAGATCCCGTTAGTCACGGCCCTCCTCCCATTCCATCACCTCGACGGTGATACGGAGGGGCTTCCGGCGCATGGTCACCAGCCGGATCGCCTCGCCCAGCTGGTTCTCCGGGACATCGAAGGTCACACGGCCGCCCCCCTCAATCGAGCCGCTCACCTTGAAGGCACTCGATAGATCAGCGATGTTCCCAACCCAACTCACGCGGTCCATGGGTACCTACTTTCAATAACAGCGTTTTCTGCCGGGCCGAACACCTCTGTCCCGTCCCGGCTCAGCAGTTCGTCCACAAGACCCAGCCACTCAGCCTGCGGGCCGTACTCCGCCTCCCACGTCTCGACGCCGCCGTGGATGCCCACACCGTGCTGGGTGCTGTGATGGGCTGGGCAGAGAGCCAACACATAGCGGTGGTCTCTCTGGGCGCCCGTGTCGTCTCCAGGTCGGCGGCGTGCGGGCGGAACGTGGTGGATAACCGCTGGCTGGCCGCACACACAGCACCCAAGGGCGGCGACGGCATCCAGGCGGCGGCGCTCGGCGACGGTCACGGCTGGACTGCCTCTCGGCGGACCCACGCCCGCTCACGTATGGCGTCGGGCGTCGTTGGCAGCCCAGCCCGCCGCAGATAGACGCGCGCTTGTTTGAGCTCCCACCGCGAACACGGGCGATACCGGCGGCGCCACTCCGGGGGCAGACGTACCCAGAGCGCCGCAAGCGACTTGGTTGCCGAGAGGAGTGCGCTGGTCAGTGACGTCAAGGCGACGCCGACCTGCTCCACGGGTAGTGTCCACGCCGAGTTCATCTGCACCGTGGGCTTGCTCATCCTGCCTCCCCAGACTCCGCTGTCGCCCGCCGTGGCGCCAGGCGCCCCGACTAGACGGCCGCCAGGGACTACGCTTGACCAGTAGCCGGGCGTAGCCGTCGCCGACTCGTACCACCCGCAGGGTCTTGGGGTTTCGGATGCACTTCATGGGGCCTCCACAAAATAAGGGCGTGGACAGTCCGCCACTGTCCACGCCCACGCCCCATGGCGTTGGAGATAATCTGTACCCGCCCAGCTACCCCTGCGGGAGTAGCTGTGGTATAGTCTCTACACGACGCCATGGGCCTTGTCCTGTGGTGCTTCTCTGAGGTCCCGGAGCTGACTTGGCGGTTAGGCCGGGGCCTCTGTCTATTTGGTCGCTGCTACATGGTAAACGTCCCGCGCCCCGGGGCAAAGACCCCTAGGGCTCCTACCGGTCGGATTTCCCGCGCGATTCTCATCAGGCACCCGCCGCCTTGCCTACTTTGGTGGTAGCCCCCGGAAAAACGCTACTGTTCCGTGTGTCCCCGAGGCCGTAGGGGGGCTTCGATCTGCGGATCAGTCGGATCCCATTGTACCTCTTTCGCTGCCCTCGGTCAAGAGCCGATCCATGGCGCGAGCGGCGCGGACTTGGACCTCTGTCGACACGTGCGCGTAGATCTCCATGGTCGCCTGGATGCTCGAATGCCCCAGCGTCGCCTGGATGATTTTCGGCTGCACGTCGTCCTCTACCAGGAGCGAGGCGCACGTGTGCCGCAAGGCGTGAAACGTGCGGTCCTCGAGCCCCGCCGCCTCGAGGTGTCCATGGAACCACTTGCTGACCCGCTGGCCATCAAGCGGCGCGCCCGAGCGGTTCACGAACACGAGCCCGGTTTCAGCCCAGCCACCAGGCACCCCGACGCCCTTCTGAATCCGCTCGACCGACTGGCGCCCGCGGTGGGCCTCCAGCGCCTCGATGGCCAGCACTGGCAGATTGAGCACCCGCCGACTCGCCTTCGTTTTCAGGGGCACAAGCCGTGGCCCACCACTCTGGCGCTGCAACTGCTGGCGCACGAACAACTTACCGCATCCCAGATCAACATCATCCCATGACAGACCTAGCAACTCCCCCTGCCGCATACCGACCGTGACCGCCAGCACGTAGAGCGCCTCGAGGCGATCGCCCACGACAGCGGCGAACAAGAGCCGAACCTCCGCTCTCGACAGCGGCTTCGGCCTCCGCATGCCCGCCTTCAGAGGCGACACTTTCCTGGCGGCGTTCGTCTCGACCAGGCCCCACTGCTCGGCGGTGGTCAGTGCGGACTTCAGCGCGCCGTGAATCTTGGCCAGGCTATTCTGTGCGAGGCCCTCGTCGCGCTTGGCAACAAGCAATCGCTGGATGTCCAGCGGCACAAGCTCGGCCAGCGGCTTGTTGCCCAAGCCGGGGATGATGTGACCCACCACCGCCCACCGGTAGACCTGGTAACTTTTCCAGCGCAGGTTCGGCTGGACTACGGTTGCCAGCCATTCGGTGAGGTACTCGGCGACAGTCATCCGCCTAGACCGCCCCCTGGCCTGGGCGACCCGATGGCTCCCATCGGCGACCCCTGCCGGGCGTGTACGGGTGCGCAGCCTTATGCTCACCCCACACCTCCACGATCGGCCGCCAGAAGGCCGTCGCGACTGGCCAGCCTTTCTCGTACAGTTCGAGCAAGACCGGCAGCCTGCCCTCGTGCCGGAAATCGTTCACGCGGTCCACACCAATGCGCATCAGCGGGCCTGCCCATTTCGCCGTCAGCGCCAGCGCCGACAGGTCGATGCCCTGCAGGTCGTAGCTCATGCGGTAGGACCAGTCGTAGCTGTGCCCCTGCTGCTGCAGGAGCTGCATGAGGCGGACGCGGGCTCGTTCCTGGTGCTCCCTCGTCAGCGCGGTCCAGCGCCAGGTGGAATTGTGATCCGGCATAGGCGTCTCCCTTCCCTGGTGTGTGAGTCGGTGTGCGCCCAGTATGCCTAGAGGGGAATGGAGACGAAGTAAACGGGTGGTTACAGAACAGACGATCGCAACGGACGGCGGCCACGTCACTCACCGTGGGCCTCCTGCACGGACGGGGGCGCCATGGCGACGACGGTTTCGATGTCGACGACATCGGCGACGAATTCGGCGAGGGTGCTGAGGTCGCCCGACGCGAGAGAGCGGCTGAGGTCGCGGTTGCCCCGCTCGCGGTCGACCATGAGGGCGAGCGCCCACAGGGCAACCGCTACGGTCTCTCTGGGTAGAAGGCGGTATGCTACAATGGGGGATGGCATGGGAGTTCGCGCTCCTGTGTCCAGGCCTCGGGGTGCTCGCCGCCGCCGGGGCCACCTTATGGGCTGTGGTTGCGTGCCACGTCCGGCTGTGAAGGTGATCGAGTATAGAACACCCGTTCGGATTTGTCAAGTAGGCGCCAGGGACAAGACGCGATGGCTAGGTGCGTGCTGCGGAGTCTAGCACGGCTTGCCGTGCCTTGGCGGCCGATCGGTAGTCGTTTGGGGTCCGGACCCTTGCCTCACACCCGGGTTGCCTCGGAGGGTTGGCGTATTCATACTACCACGAGCGCCGCACCGAGGGAAGGGAGTAGGCGCCACGTTTGGGACACGAATGCGACAGGCTCATCAGAGACGGTTGCCGCCCTCGTCTCCATGCAGCAGCGCTGTCACCCTCGCCAGGAACCGCGCCCAGACGTCCGGCGCATCGTCGTCGTGCGCCTCGATATCCGACACGCGTTCGAGGAAGCGCGCCCAAGCGGAGGGTTCGGCTTGCCCTTCCGCAGGGCACTGAGCTTCCGGCGCGTCTCTTCGCTGACCGGGCGGCCGAGCGACGCTTGCCGTAGCTTCTCGCGCGTCTCGTCTGAGTGCTTCACACTCACGCTCCGCGCCGAGGCCTCCTCCTAGATGCGACAAGATCGCAGCAACCACAGTATACCATGGACCCTGAACTCGCACGAGTGTTCGCATCAGTCTTGATCTGCCGTGATACAGGGGGCGCCCCACTCTCGCAGAGCGCCCCCTCGTCGCGTCCCCAATTTTATGTCAAGCTCGCGCCAGCATCGCCGCGATCGCGTCCGGTGTGCCCGCCTGCCTCTTCAGCAAGTCGTAGAGCACCTGCTGCAACTTCCAGACTTGGAGCCACGCACCGAACATTCCGAGAACGAACGTCTGGACTCCCGCGAACCATAACAGAACGTCGCCGCCCCACGTCGGCCACGACGGCAGATGGATGCCCAGCATCCACATTGCGATCGGCGCTAGCACGGCCGACGTGGCAGCCGTGATGTTGCGCTTGCCAAACGACGCGCCGAGCGGCGTCATGGCAACGATCCAGTTGATGCCCACCACGATCAGCGGCACGAACGCCAGGAACGCGGATGGGAGCTGCGGCTCGGCCTCCTGCAGCAGGATAGACAGTGCAAACATGAGGACGAACGAGACAACGTAGAGCATGTGAGACCTCCTTTGGTCAATCGGATTCGATAATCTATCGCAACGCCCGGGCCACCATCTCCCGGAAGATGCCCATGTCCAGCCCGCGCGGATCGCTGCGCCGGCGCGGGTCCACCTCTCGATGCGCGAGGACTCGGTCTGCCGTGAGACCCCATTGCCCACAGCGAAGCGCGGCTACCGTCACTGCCGCGGCGAGCAGGTCGTCCGGAAACGGCCCGTTGTCTGCTATCGCCTTCCAGAGACACAAGCCCCACGACGCCCTGTTGAGCGCCGACCCTCGGGTCCCGTCCGGAGCGGTGCCGAAGCCAGCGTGGCCGACGTAGGACTCCGGCGGCGCCAGCGTCACGGACTCGGGCGGTGCACCGGGCACGACCAGCTCGTTGTAGCTGACCTGGCGGTCGTTGTGCCGCAGGTAGGCCAGCGTGTTTGCTGGCGTGCCCCCGACCGGGTCGTGGACGATGATCCACCGCACCGGCTCACGGCGCGGCCACCGGTGTGCGGTGTAGCCGGACGGCTCGTCCACGAGGCGCACCGACCCGGGCGGCGTCGGCCGAGTACCCGGGATGGTGAGCACACGCCCGACCGCGAGCAGGTACGGCGCCCCGATCAGATTCGCGTCGGCGATGGCGCGCCACGGGACGCCGTACAGTCGCGCGAGCTTGTACAGCGTGTCGCCCGACCGCACGGTGTGGGTCATAGCGGCGCCACGCGATGCCACGGGCTGCGCAACCACGTGCCAGCCGTGAGCTTGGTCACACCCGGGTTCGCCGCCTTGAGCGTCGCCACGTTGGCGGTGTTGCCGGTCTGCCCGCAACGGCGCACGATCGACAACCACCCGTCGCCCTTGACGACCTGGATGCGCGGCTCCACGACGGTCGGCGTTGGGGCCGGCGGCGGTGCGGGTGCGGGCACCGGTGTGACTGGGACACCGCCCACGCGCGCAATAGGCACGATGCCGGTCGTCTCGAATGGCGGCATTTCCACCAGCGCCGCTCTCAGCGCCGGATTCGCGCCGATGTTGTTGGTCGGGTGCGCCGCATCCGTCGACCAGATGAACCATGTCACGCCCAGGCAGTGCCCATCCGACTGCGCACGTTGCAGCAGTCCGCGCATGGCCGCGACCGTCTGCTCCGTCCGTGCTTGGTCAAAGTGCGCGAACGTGCCGGCCTCCGACACGATGAATGGCTTTCCCGGGAACTGCGCACAGAAGCCGCCGCGGTCAGGCGGTCGCCCTGGCCGGGCACCCGGAAGTGACTCGCGGAAGCCCTTCGGCCGCCACGCCCGCAGCATGTGCCAGTAGGCGTCCGCCCCACCCGGCAGCGTCGCGTCGCCCTTCGCGCCCCACTCCATGTGCCCGTACAGATGGACGGCACCCAGGTCGCACCGCTGGATCGCATCGCGGATCGCAGGTACCGCGTACTCGCTGTCGGGGTTCTCGGGGAAGGCATCGTGCCCGCCCGCGAGCGCCGACCAGCACGAGAGCGCCCTGCGGCCGGGCACTGCCTTATCAAGGGCATCCCAGAAAGCCAGGTTCCACCGGCCGATGTCCTCATACTGCAAAGCCGATGCGGCAATCCAGCCCTCGATGTCCTGCTCATTCGCCGGCGACACGGCGACGAGCGGATCGTCCCAGAGGTTCGCCCGCCGGTCCTCGAACTGCCAGTTGGACAAGAGCCGCGCCGCGTGCTCGGCCCAAACCTTCGGGTCGAGCTTGCGCCAGTCGGGGTGGTATAGGCGGATGTGGATCAGACGATCCGGCGCCGCCGCTATCCCCTGCGGCTTCCAGCCGAACCGTAGTTTCCCGAAGACATAGCGATTCTCGACATCGCCCCACTGGTCCGCGAGTTCATCACGCGGGAAGAGTAAGTGGTGTAGCACCGTCACGCACCCCCGCCCGCGATCGACACGACACGCATCCTCGATCCACCAATGCCGCTGATTCGACCAATGAATGCCGTTCACTACCCGCTTCATGTCTTCTTCGCTCCCTTCATCGCCTCTTGCACTGCCTGCCGCACGACCTGGCCAAGGACGCGCTCGCTGTCCGCCTCGCGCCGCTCCCGCTCTATCGGCTCCATGCAAGCCTGGAGAGACGCTATCGCTCGGCAGTTGGCAGAGGTCTGTTCTTGGAGACTCGTGATCTGCTCGGACAGCCGCTTCTCCACACTGCCGATCAGCTCTGCGACCTTGCCGTTGCTGCGGCGGTTCCAGATAGTCACCGAGGCGTAGAGAGTCAGAACTATCACAGAGGCCCATGGCCCCAGCTCCTTCCCGATCTCCACCCATACCTGGTCGTTCATGTCAGCGCCCTTGCGCGATGATCGGGAAGTAGAAGACCCGGAACGGCGCATCGGTCGGAGCAAACGCGGTGAGGGTCGCCGCCACCGCGGTACCGACCGCGTCCGGCGTAATCGATGGTGACGGACTCCGGGTCACGGTCGGTGTCGGTGTGTAGCTCGGAGTCTCCGTCACGACCCAAGGCGTCCAGGTCGGCGCCGGCGTCCAGGTCGGGAACGGCGTGTACGTCGGGAGCGGTATCCAGGTCGCCCCGGGCGTCACCGTGTTGCAGAAGACCTGCGTGATCGTCGGCTCGGGCAAGGGCGGTGGTGTCGGTGAGCTTGATTCTGTCGCCACAGCTGTAACCGTAGACGTCTCTGATGCCATAACTGTGGATGTCCATGCCGCCTCCTCTGTCTGCGTCGGCTCGTCGGTGGGCGGCACGGTGGTCACCGTCGCTGTGATAGTGAGCGTGGCCGTGATCGTCGGCACATCCTGCCGCGCGATCTCTCGTCCATAGGTACCTTGCGCCGCCCACAGGACCAGCGCGTAGAGCCCCGCCAGCATGACCAGCAGCAGTAGCAGAACACGAATCGCGTGTCTCATGATATCTGTCCTCATCGTTTCCCCATCCGGTCTCGCCCGGGCACAACCGGGACGGACTCGCCGGCGCGCAGTCGCCCGACCGTCTCAGCGAACGCACCCGCAGCTGGCTTCGCGGATCCGTCCGCTCGCAGGAGCCCGTAGTCAGCGCCGTCGCCGGTATCGTCGCTGGCGCGGTACAGCACGCACCACCGCACGCCGGCCTTGGCGCACTCGACGAGGATTCGGCGGATTCCCTCGGCCTGGAGCGCGTCACTGCGCAGCGTCCACTGATCGGACGGCCCGCTCGGCAAGCCTCCTCCGACCATCGCCACGTCAGCCACAATGCGCGACCGGCGGAGCATGTCCCGCATGGCCAGGGCCTTGCCCTCGATACCCGGTGGGCTCCAGGCCGCGCGGAAGTCATCGAATCCGGAGAAGGCCACCACATCGAAGGCCGGGCGCGTGAGCATCGTGCTCATGACCGGCAAGAAGCCCTGGTAGAATGGGCCAGCCGGCTGGAAGCGCTCGTAGGCCAGGCCGAGCACGACCTCCGCACCTGGGTTGCCCGCCTTCACGCCGTCGTAGAACCACTGCTGGGTGCGCGACCACGTGAGGGCCATGGCACAGCCATCGACTTCCCAGCCGTACGCCCAAGCCTGGACTCGTCCTGCGTACCGGCTTGCGAGCTCCTCGGCGACCTTCTTCAGAGCGCTCAGGTCGACTGGCTTCCCGCAATCGCCATTCGGGAGCCCATCCTCACCGACCCACCAGATCACTATGACCTGCAGCCCGGCGTCCGTTGCCCGGGACACCATTTCGTCGAGCCATGCCACCGGGCAGGCCGCGAGATCGTCACACACCCAGCGGACGGCCGCCCAGTCGGCTCCGAGGTCGGCTATCGCTCGATAGGAGGCCGCAGGCTCGTTGCCGAGGAAGAACGCGCCGTAGCCGACCGGCACAGCTGCAGGGCTGAGGGCTGCAGGAGTGCCGGTCGGTGGCACAGGCGTGGCCGTCGGCGGCGCGGGCGTCCACGTGATGCAGATCCACGCGCACCCCTCAGTGCCCCCGCCAGCACGATGCGGTGTGAGCCACCACAACAGGGCCAACACCGCGAGCAGAAGCAGGGCAAGATAGCGTCGGCGCATCATGCGGGGGGCGTCAGGGTAGCGAGGAGGTAGATGTCGGCCCCGCTGGCGTTACGCATCCTCACCGTGCCGGTGGGCGACGGATCGCTGAGCAAGAAGTCGCCCTGGATCTCGTCCTTGATGATCTCGGTCGTGTTGGCGTCGCCGTCGGCGCCGGGATCCGTCGCATGCGTCTTCACGCGTACGTAGGTCGTTGTGTCGTAGCCCTCGTACTGCATCTCGTCGTGCGGCTCGTCGGCCTTCGCAACACCGTCCTGGGTGGTGATCCTGTGCCAGCTGGGGATCTCGCCGGACTTGCGGGCGTTGCGACTGCCGCCACCGCGCCCACCGGCCATGCCGCCGCGGCTGGCCGTCTCTGCCTCGGGCGAGGGAGGCGGCTTGCCGAACATCGGCTTGATCTCGGCCGGACCCGGGGGAGAGAGGCGCCACTCGACACCGATGATGAACGGCGTCACCGACTCGGCCGAGGGGGTGTAGATACCCAGGTTGTCACCGACACCCCAGTCGATGGGCCACAGGAAGCCATCGACCTCGACGATGCCGAACTCGTGGGTGGTCGTGCCGTCCTGGTACTCGAAGAGCCGGAGGGCCGCTTCCTGGTCCACCTCCTCGTTGGTCTTTCCCGACGGCTTCGGCCAGATGCCCTCATAGACGCCGGAGGTAGCGATATCGCTCGTGTTGGCCTTGAAGCGACGCCGCTGGAAGGGGCCGCCGCCACGACCGAGCGCGCAGATGTGGTTCTCCTTGCGGCTGCGGCTCTTGGACTTCTTGTAGGCGATGAGGTTGCCCCGCTCGGCGCTCACCACGACCGTGCTCGAGAGGTCGCTACCAATCTCGCGCGAGCCACCCGAGCGCCCTACCAGCGCCGAGTAGGTGACGGTCGTGCCGGACACGCTCTGCGTCGGCCACAACTTCTTGGCGTCGTCCTCGGGAGTATTGCAGAGCCGGATGAGCGCGTCGTACAGGTTCTCCCCGAACTCTGCCTCGAAGGTGATCTGTGTGCCGGCGTGGCTGTCTGCAGAGACGGCGATGGTCATCGAGCCCATGTCGTCGCGGGTTTCGCTGCCCTGCTGCCAATTCGTGGGCGTTACGACCGACCCGATCACCATCGAAGTCCGAATGAGGTCGCGAAAGATGTCGATTGGATGGTCAGTCTTCTTGTACGGGCTCCCGTCAGTGGTCGCGACGTAGCGCCGGCGCATGTGGTGGGTAAACCAGGTGTTGGCGACCAGAGTGATGCGGCTGCCCGGGTCGGTCCATTCGGCACCCGGGACCTTCGAGCCCGCCCAGTCTTCGTCGAAGTCGTCGATGGGCCCGTGGAACTTCAGCACCCCGCGCACCGCAAGCTCCAGGCTCCGCTCCTCCCACTCGGCGGCCTGGTGGCTCGTGCCGCTGTACGTGGCGGTCGAGGCCCGGGTGCCCCACGGCACGGTCACTTCGAGCGTGTCCTGCAGGAGTAAGCCCTCCCTGAATACAACCTCGGTCAGGACGTCATTCAGGTGCACCGCCGAGTCATCGCGCACATTGTCCGGCGGCAGCAGCCACAGGGCGATGTCGTCGAGGGAGGCACCGTTGGCAGCGTAGGTACCCACGCTACACCGACTTCCAGAGCGCGTACCAGGTCAGCGCCACGGTGTGCGTGCCGGTGGCGCCGCCGTTGGGCGTGCAGGTGATCGTTGTGGGGTCGCTGTGGAGCGAGATGTGCGCGTCGCGGTTGATCGTCACTCCGGAGCCGATCTCGGTGGCCGTTGGGTCGGTGCAGTACCAGTCGACGTACTTGGCGCTGGCGCCGAAGGTGGCCGTGAGCACGATCGATCGCACGCCATCGGAGACCGTCATGGCCGAGAGCGCACCCGTAGTGGTGATCGAGATCCTGACGCCACACACGAGCTGCCCGCCCCGCGCAATGGCCTTGTCGTTGGGCGTAGCGCCGGTGACGACGATCGAGTCGGTGGCACCACCGACTGTCCGCCACCATGGGAAGGGTGCCACGCACTGCGTCTCGAACAGGATATTTCCGTTGGGCCGGATGCCGGGCTCGTCGCCACCAACGACGTAGGCGGCAGGCGGCTCCTCGATCACCTGCGCCAGGAGCTCGCGCTTGACGGTGCCGCTCACGGCGTCGTCGCGCCAGTGCTGGAACGACACGAGACCCTTCTCGGCCGAGAGAAGGTCCAGCAGGTCCTCCCAGTTCTGGTAGCCCTTGGGGCGGCTCGGGGCCGATGAGCCGAGGTCGACGTACAGCCGCAGCGGGAACGGCCGGTCGCGCGTCACGCGCCCGCGGAACACGAGGCCACTCTCCATCGGCCGACTGTCGAGGAACATGTCGACGTCCGCCGCTCCAGGGCCTGAGGGCAGCATCCACATCGTGCCGTAGGTCCACGCGACGTTGGGATGGACCTGGGTACTGTCGATGCGGAAGCTTTCGTCGGCCACTACCCGCCTCCGGTCTGAGAGCCGTTGATCCGCCGCCAACGGTCGTGGCCGTTCTGCATGATGCGGGCGGCAATCTGCTCACTGTCGAGGTACACGTTGACGGCCGGCGGCGGGGACGGCGGAACGGTGATGTTGATCGGCGGAGGGCCAGGTGAACCCGTCGGCGGTCTGTTACCGATCGGGAAGGCTGCCCCGGGCGAGGCCGCGAAGCTCATGGGTGGGCCGGTCGGTGCGGTAACGCCGACCGGTAGCCTCAAGCCCCCGGTCGCACCACCGAGCGCACTGGGTGACTGCATACCAAGCGACGCGATGAGCAGGACAGCTGCCGCTGCGATCTCGCGGATCTTGGCCGGGTCCGGCACGGCGAGCGCCTGGATCCGCTCCAGGAGACCCGCCAGCCGCTCGTACACGCCCACCAGTCGGTCCAGCCCGTCGCCCAGCCCTTCCGGCACGGTGATCCCGGTTAGCCCATCGACGAGCGCGTTCACGACACGCCGGATCGTCTCCTTCAGCCGCTCGGCGAGCCAGTCGGCACGGGCGGTGCGCACGCGCTGGAAGAAGGACGAGCCCTGGCGCGAGACGAAGAATGGGTTGTCGACGAACTTGGCGATAAAGTCTCCGGCCTTGCCCAGGCCTTCTGCCGCGGAGCCAGCGGCCGTCGCCAACTTCCCCCGTGCCTCGGCGCTCTCCACCGAGATCGTGGCCATGACAGTGCTGAGCCCCTCGAAGATCAACCGCACCTGCGCAATCACGACGTCGATCTTCGAGACGCCCGCAGAGACGTCGATCTCGGCCAGCTTCCCAAGGCTCACGCCCGCGTCAGCCACCATTTTCACTGTCGCTGCAGCCGAGTCCACCCATGCCTTGATCTGGGCTTGCCGCTCGGTCATCGCGGCGTTGTCGGCGAACCCGCGCGCCCATAGAGCTGCCTCCGCCTCGACCCTGGCGAGGATCGCGCGGATGTTCACCGCGGCGATGGATAGCGCGTGAGCCGGGATCGCGGTCGCTTGGCTCCAGTCAACCGTGAGCCCTCCGGCCGTAGCCATGAGATCTACAGCCGCCTTCGTGCCGTCAACCCACGCCCGCATCACGGCGAGCTTCTCGTCCATTACCTTCTGGATGCCCCCGGCCTCGCGCCGCAGGAACAGGTCCGCCTCGGACTCGACCTTGTCCAAGATCCCCCGCACGTTGACCGCCGCCACCGAAAGCGCGTGTGCCGGGATCGCGGTGACCTGCGCCCAGTCGACGGCGATGCCGGCCCCGGCTGTCATGATGTCGAGCGCCGCCTTGGCGCCGTCCACCCACCGCTTCAGTCCATCGATGAGCTCGGTCTGATCCTCGGGCAGCTGCTCGCGGAAGGTCGCGGTGAGCTCCTTCAGCTTCTCCCACATGCGCGCGACGTTCGAGGTGACGACACCGAGTTGGTCATCGCTCACGAGCACAGCTTCAGCCAGGGACTTTCCGGCCTCCGCCACGCCGAGCAGGAGCCCCACGCCATCAGTCAGGGTGGCGACGAGCGACTGCACGAGCCCGAGGCCTTCCTGCGCGGCTGGGATGTCGCGGAAGAGGTCGTAGTCCGGCCCTCGCATGAGTCGGTGCAGCATCCCGGCTGCCCCCCTAAGCACCGATTCGACGCGATCGAGCGCCGCGTCGGGAAGCTCGGGCAGGTCCTTCAGTCCTACGATTGCCTCTGCCGTGCGGCCCACCATCTCGACGGCTGAGGCCAGGACGTCGGCCGTGAGCTGGCTCACCTGCAGCGCCTCGAGCTGGTCGGCGATGTTCGGCATCCCCCGCTGGAGTTCCGATACGAGGTTCCACACGGTGGAGGCGGTCTCGGTCAAGAACCGGCCGACGAGGGCAGCTGTGCCCTCCGGGATCCGAACCACGTCGCGCAGGCTCTTGGCGGCTTGCCCCAATGCCGCAACGGGCTGCAGAAGCGAGGTGAGCGTGTCTGCGACGGCGCGGCTCACCTCGAGCGTCTCCAACTGGGTGTGGCGCGAGGGGAAGCCATCTTGGAGCCCCGAGACGAGCGTCCACCCGATGCGGGCGATCTCCGTGAAGAACCGCTCGACATAGACCCCGATGTCCTCCGGGATGCGAACCACACTGCGGAGGTTCACCGCCGCCTGGCCCAACTGATCCACCACGCCGATCCAGGCACCCTCGGTTTCAGCAACGTCCTGTGACAAGCCTAATAGCTCCGCCCGCTGCTCTTCCGGCAGAGCCCGGCGAGCTGCCTCGACGAGCCTGCCACCCGCCTCTGCGATCTGCATCATGAGCCGCTCGACGATGCCCATGGCCGCCGGTGCCTGGGCGAGCTCCCGGGCCGAAGTGCCCATGCGGACCGCGCCTTCGGTGAGCTTACCCCACAGGTCAACCCACGTTGCCATGCCCTGGCCCACCGTCGTGAAGGTGGAGGCCGGGTTCTCCCCATCCCCGTCCCCGGCTCCGTCCTCGCCGCCGTCCTGAAACACGCTGGCCAGATCCCTGCCCTTGTCGCGTACGCGGGTGAGAAGGTCGCCGATGAGATCGAATGCACGATCAATCTGCCCCTGCTCCGGAAACCGGACATTCACGATCCCCGCCAGGAACTGGCCGGCCTTCGTCATGGCGTCGAGCATGCCGCTCGATAGCTGCGCAACTGCGTCCATTGCCTCGGCCTTGGACGTGTCAAGGATCTGCACGCCGTCCTCGAGCACTCCGATCTTCGCGAGCAGCCCAGCGCCCAGCTCGTCGAACTTGGCCAGGGCCGCAGCAATGAACTCCTGCACTGCATCGAGCTTGGGCAGCCACTTCGCGCGATCGGGCAGGTCCGCGTCGGACAGGATTCGCAGCGCCTCGAGGCCCTTCATGACGGCATCGCTCACCCGCTCAGCGACATTGGCCATCGTCTGGGCGACCGACGATTCGCGGTCAGCCGCCGGTGCCGCCCGGCGAGCGCCTTCCTTATCCATCTTCGCCGACTGGGCCGCAAGGCCCACGCCGGACGTATAGACCTTCTTGCCGTCCTGGTCGTAATAGAACTCGCCCTTGGAGTCGACGCCGGTATCTCCGGGGTTATACGGCCCCTTGGCGGCCTTACCGGTCATGCCTGCAACGCCGGTACTCGGCGTCTCCGGAAGCTTTAGCCCCAGCGTACTCATCAGGCCCCCGAGGAGTCCCCCCTCGCCCTCGCCGCCGAGCAGCCCCGCCAGGCCCCCCTTACCCAAGAGCTTCTCTTTGATGCCGGACAGGAACGACCCCCCTCCTTCCTTCCCGAGGCTGCCGAACACGTCACCGATGGTGTCAGCTCCGCCACTGAACTTGTCGATGATTCCCCGGAGGCCGGCCGCGACGCCTGTCGCCATGGAGCCGAACGACGTCCCGAGCACCGAATCCAGCGCAGCCAACCCCCGGCCGATGAGCTCGGGGATCTTGCTCACGGCCGAGACTATTGTGTCCAGTATCTTCCCGAAAATCTTCTTGATGCCGCCGAAGAGCCGCGTGCCCCAGTCCTTGGCAATGTCGATGGCTGCCTGCAGGCCCCTCTGGAAGAGGTCGCGGATAGCCTCGAACAGAGCGCCGACCTTGTCAGCTACCCAGCCGGCGGCTTTTTGGAAGACGTCGCCGATCAGACCCCAGGCCTTTTTGACCAGCCCCCAGATGAAGGACAGCCCCTGGCCGAAAATAGAAGAGAGGAATGACCACAGGCTGGAAATGACACTGCCTAGCCACGAGGCCACGGCCTTGGTGGCAGTGCAAATCGCATTCCACACGGCATCCCAGTTCTGCCATAGGAGCCAGATCACCCCGATCAGCACGCCGAGGCCGATGATGAGCGGCGCATTGGCGATGAGGATGCCAACGGCAGCCGCGGCGGCGGCTGCCAGCATCGCGAAGAACGCCGGGACGGCCACGGTGAGGAAAGCCACCGCCATGCCCGCGACGGACAACACCACGGAGGCGATGGCTGGTATCAGCCCCACGAGGAACGATGCACCGGCAGCGATCGCGGACGCTGCCGCTGTCGCCAGCGCCGGGACTAGCCCCACGAGGAACCCCGCGGCAGCCGCCAGCGCCGCAGGTGCGCCAGCGAGCAGCGCCGGTACGGTCGTGGTCAGAAACGTGACGCCAGCGAAGACAGCAGAACCGATGAACGTCGCCAGCGATGGCACGACCGTAGTGAGCAGCGACACAGCGAATCCTGCGACGGCTCCCACTCCTTGCACGAGCAGCGACGCGCCGAAGATCACGACCTGAGCCGCAGCCTGGACGAGCGTCACCCCGAAGGAGACCACATTCATAATCCCAGCTGCAAGCCACTGGCCGAGCGCCAGCACCTGCGCCCCCGCGCTCATGGCCAGGTGCACCCCCATGGAGATCAGCGCCGGCACGACTTGCCCCACGATCGCGACGGCCAGCACGCCCAGCAGGGCGGTCACCAGACCGGCGTGGTCGGAGATGAAGCCGAACACACCGCCCAGCACGCTCGCCACTCCCTGGACTACGCCTGCGGTCATGTCACGGAGAAAGCCCCAGTCGGCGATCCACGCCGCAGCGAACAACGCCATTACGACGCCAAGTCCGCCGATTGCCAAGGTCAGCGGTGTCATGAGCATCATGAGGCCGCCGATAGCCACTGCGACGGGACCGACCGCCGCCAGGATCAGGAAGAACGCCAGCACGGCCTTCTGAATGGACGGATCGAGGGCTTCCCACCGCTCCTGTAGTAGGAGCAGAATCGGGGCGACCTTCAGCATGGTGTCGGAGAGAGCATCGAACGCCGGCTGCATGACCGAGCCGAGCGTCTGGGTCACGGTATCCTTGATCGTCGACAGAACGCCGGAGAAGGTCTGGCTCTGCTTCTGCATCATGTTGCCGAGGCCGCCGAACCGCTCCGAGGTACCATCCACGAACGCCTTGAGGGCCGTGCCGGCGTCGATGAGCCCCTTCTCGCTCATCTCCTGCACCTGGGCGACCGTCTTGCCATAGTGCTGCGCAAGCATCTGGAGCATTGGCACTCCAGCCTCGGCGAACTGCCGAAGCTCCCCACCGACCAGCTTTCCCTTGGCTACCATCTGGCCCAGGGCCAGGGTGAGGCGGTCGATCAGTGGCGCTCCGCCCCCGACGGCCGCCACGTTATCCCCGAGAGCAGCCAGGGTTGGGATGATGTTCCGGGCGTCCAGCCCCATCGCCTGGAGCTTTTGGCTCGACATGATCAGCCCTTCGGCCTCAAAGGGGGTCGTCCGCGCGAAGGTCAGAAGTTGGTCCAGATGATCCCGGGCCGCGTCCGCAGAGCCAAGCATCGTCGTGAAGGCGATCTCCGCCCGCTGCTTCAGATCGTCGAAGCGAATGCCGAGCGCCGCAGCTATTCCGATCGGTGCAGAGAGCCCCGCCGACAGCCGGGCGCCCGCGCCGGCGATGGCCGAGCCATACTGATTGATGGCGCCGAATGCGGCCTCGGTGCGGTCCTTCAGGTCCTGAAGCGCCTGTGCACCGCGGGCTCGGAGCTCGTCGAACCTGGAGGCGGTCCTCCCGGCACTCCCGCCGACCTGATCCACCCTATTGCCCAGGCGGTCGGCAGCAGCAGCGGCCTGATCGAATGCCTTGTCCAAGCCGCCGTCAAGGAGGCGCTTTATGACCTGCTGCACGTGGGCCGGCAGCTCGTCGAGGTCCTTTGTGTCCGTGCCAACACGGATTGTGATCAAGACTTCGTTGCCCACGTCGTGCTCCCGGTTCCTATCCTACCACCGGCACTTCGGACTCGGGCTCGGAGCCTGAGACTTGGCCTTCCGCTCGGCCTGCCGGTGCGCCTTCTCCTGGGCCTCCTCGAACTCCTCGAGCCATAGCCCCAATGTCACGCGGGCCCAGCGCTTCAGGCCACACTCTCGCTCGAGCTCGAGGCCAAGTCCTGGCCCGCCGAAACCGCTTGCATTTGCACGGGCTGTGCGGGTGAGGTGATCGAAGAACCAGGCGCAGCGTGGGTCAGCGATTCGGCCGGGACGCCCTGGTCCCCGGAGCCCTCCGGTGTAGGGTCCAGTACGGGCTCCGCCTTCCGCGTCGCTTCTTGTGCATGCTCGGTGACGACGCGCTTGATTTCCTCGAACACGTGCACCTTCAGCTGGCCGAGGTTGGCTACGGTTGGCCGCACGTTCTTGCGCCCGAAACCGGACCACGCCTTGATCCAAGCCGCAATGCCCTCGAGGTCCAGGCCGGTGATCTCAATCGCAAGTTCCTGCATCGGCTTCGCGTCCGGGTGGCGCCGGTTGGGCGCCTCGCGGATCGCCGTGATCGGCGTCGTTTGCAGCTCATCGAGCTTTCCCGCGGAGAGCTCCGCGTATATCTCGATCCACTCGCCGTGCAACTCCGGGACATCCGGGCAGTTGTCCTGGGTGAAGTGGTGGACGGCCGTGTCTTCCGGGTCGAACCAAGCCGAGTTCCTGCTCATGTCCGTCTCCTCCGATTGTGTGCCCCAGGCCGGCCGCGCCGCTCGGAGGAGCGCACACGGCGCAGCCGGGCCGGGCCGCGAGTCGAGGCCACGCTCCTGGCCTCATTGGGTTTAGGTGTAGGCCCACGCCCCTGTGGGGCGCAGCACAACCTCGAGCGCCGTCTCGTTCTTCGGCGTCGAAGTCTTCTTCGCCGACACGATCAGCACATCGACGTCCATCACATCCGTGCCTGTCGTGATCTGGAAGTCGCGGTTGTCGCCCTCGTGGCCGATCAGCGCTGTCCGCAGCGCATCGGTGTAGTTCAGCTGCAGCGTGAAGTCCGACATGGTCTTGAAGCCCGAGGAGCGGTGCACGGGTGCCACAGCGTTGACCGGTGTCTTCTCCTCGATGAGGGCCTCGACCATCTCCTCGACGTCGTTCAGGATGTCGGCGGAGATGTCGGTCAATACGTCCGACGCGTTGTCCAGCTTGACGGTGATGTCGTCGGGGCCGTAGGGACTCGTCATCGTCTACTCCTTCTCTCTCTACAGCCGGGCGATGCCGGCCATGATGGTAGCGGACGGGCCGCTGCCCGCGCCTGTGAAATCCCAACTCACCGCCGTGTAGCGGTTGATCGTACCCGTATCCTGGACCCTCCCGGCATTGGGCCCCGTCGTGAAGACGACCGTCCCGAGCGTCACCCACACCGCGTTGTCGACCGAGTCCCAGAACTCGAAGGTGAGGTTTGTGTGGCCGCCGAGCGTCAAGCTCGGGACTTCGGCGTAGGACCATGCGCCGCCGGAGGTCTTGATCCGCCGCGCGGTCCCACCGGTCCCGCCTACGGTCACATTCACGGGGATCGTGAACGTGGTCGGCGTGAGTACAGTGGCGACATGGTCGCCGTTGATGCTGGGGGTCGATCCCGCATGCCCGGCAATCGTGACTGTGTCGCCGGAGTCCAGCCCGTGTGGGGTCGCAGTCGCAATCACGGAGGGGTTGGCCACGCTGGACGTGGACACAACGACTGTCGAGGCCCCGATGTCGTGGCTTGCCGCCTTCGTATCCCCATCAGCCGTGACCGCCGCCAGCGCCTTCAGGAGCACACCGTGGTGCACCACGTCGGTGACCTTCAGCGAACCGTCCGCCTTCTGCAGCATCTTCGGCTCGCCGCGTCGCTTGTAGACCATGTCCAGCGCCGTGCCGCCCTGGAACGGGTCGCCGGCCACCTTGCCGGCGTCGCCGCCCATGAACACACGCGCCGTCTGCGAGTGGCCGGCTGCGAGCGCCACGTTGATCGAGTCCGTCGCGTCGGAGAACCAGCCGGCGACCTCGATGTCGTCGTACTCCTTGTGACCGGTCGCCTTGTGTATTGGCACGTTCGTGCCCAGTCCCGTCGTCTCCTCGATCGTTGCCGTCGCGTCGGGCAACTTCAGCGAGTTGACCCGGTCGCCGTCTCCGATCAGGTTGTACCCGCCGACCAGGAGGAACAGGTCGTCTTGCGCCCACGGGCTACTCGTCGGCATCGTCGTCCTCCTCATCGTCCCAGTCGGGATCCTCGTCGTCGGTCACTTCGCCGTCCACCTGTGCTTCCAGCAGGGCCGCGCGGACGTCGTTGACGCTGATACGGCCGTCTTGGCCGGTACCCGTGACGGTGGCCAGGTCCAACCCAAGCTCGGCTGCCAGTGCCCTGGCTGCCGGCGTCGCGTCTAGCGTGTCAACCGCCCCGCTGGATAGCGACCCGATCGCCCCGGCCGCCAGGAGAGGCTGCGCCACGTCATCCGGCAGTCCCTCCACGTACATCGGCTGCCCGTCCTCACGGGGCCGGACTACCGTGACCTCCCTATCTTCGAATGGAACGCCATCGCCCCTGCGTTGCCGGTCCCGGACGGCCGGGTCGGGCGAGTAGGCGAACGCTCTCAGTACCTCGTATCGGTCCGTCATCAGCCAGTCTCCCTGTACTCCACGCTAGCGAGCAGCCGACCATCGCTGAAGATCTCGCCGGCATCATTGGTGTAGGTCGGCATGTAGAAGAACCGGGTCGGGTTCCCGGTGAACCAGTGCAGACTGCCCGCCTCCGTAGCGTGCGAGGCGGAGTGCATCTCGGAGAGCATCTCCCACAGCGCTATCAGGTACCGCCACACAGCCCGCTTGGCCTTCGGTTCGTCTTCGCCAAGCGCGATAACTGCGAACTCGAACTGGTAGACCCCCGCGAAGCCCCGGAACGACTGGCGCGTCGCATGCTCTCCTCCCTGATCAGCCACCACGAAGAGCATCGGCGTCTCGATCACGAGTTCGTCGCGCGGGTCAACGATCGTGACGACGGCGAAGGGTGCGAGCGCGAGCTGATGCGCCGAGAACTCCGCGTTGAAGCGCGCCTCGACCTCAGCCACCTTCGCGGCCTGGTTGTCGTCGATGTAGTCGAGGGTAAGCTGCAGCGGCTTCTCGACGCCCAGGAGGTTCACGCTCATGTGGCGAGCCCTGCTTCCCGGGCGCGTCGGAGTACCCACTCCCGGGTGAGGTCGAGCCACCGCTCTTCGTCCACGCGAGATAGCGCGATCGGCGGTCGGGCTGGCATGTGGCGTGTGCCCTCCTGGTGGAACCGGGCCGCCTTGTGCGACGTGCCGAGCGTCATGCTCTCGGTCGTCAGTCGCCGGATCTGCCCGGGCTCGCCTTTCACCGTGAGCGTACGCATGAGCACCCGCCGGCGCTGGAGGATCGGGCGGCCCGGCCACTCCTGGGCTTTCCGCGCGGCGTAGGCCGGCGACAGCGGCGCCCAACCACCGGCGCGGCTGCCCTCGGACTGGAACTCCGATGAGAGCGTGCGGTAGAGGTCGGGCTCCAGGTGGCGCTCGAAGAGGTCGGTGCGGTCAGCCAGGCCCCGCGAGAGGCGGATCAGGTTGCCCAGCACCGTGTGCAGACCCTTGACCTCAACGCCGGTGATGCGAATCATCAGAACTCAGCCCCCACCTGGAACTGCGCCTCGAAGTCGTCTGCATCGGACAACGGATAGCCGTCTGGCAGCCCCCCGCTCGCCTCGTCCAAGGCTGTTGGCACCATCCGCCTGTCGCGGATGGCCTTGATCCCGTCCCGCCAGCGCCGCTCGTACACTGCCCACGCGCCCTCGCTGTTCGGACCGGTCGAGTCCTGGAACCAGGACTTGAGCACCGTCGCCGCCACCCCCTCGGCCACCAGCTTGTCGAGGTAGGCCAGGTACGACGCCGGCGACGTGACTGGCACCGGGTACCCCTGCGACAGCAAGGCAACATCGACCTCGGCCGAGCAGGCGTCGATCCAGTCGTCCACCTCGTCGGCGGTGACGGTGGTCGAGTCGCTCAGGGTGGTCACGGTCTTCCGCACCCGCCCCATGAGCGACTCGACCCTCGCCCGCGTCGTATAGGACATCGCCTACGTGAAGTAGATACAGAGGCGCGGATCGCCATACCCGACGGCGAAACTTCCGCGCACCGCGTAGATGAACTCCTCGCGCAGTACAGCCGACTCGGAGTCCGCCCGGGTAATCCCCTCGATCTGTGGCTGGAACTCCTGCTGTAACAGGAACGGCGCGCGGCCCGGCGATACGTGCATGAAGTACCGGCCGCCCGTGTCGTCGATATAGGCCGACACGACGACCGTGTAGCCGCGCGCGGTGAACACGATGGTGCCATCGCTGGACATGGGCGGCACAGGCGCCTCGGTGGAGCCGGCGCCAATGTTCAGGCCTTCCCATGCGGCCGCCAGGTCCTCGGGCGGGATGACGATCAGGTTCGGCGCCTTGTTGATCGGCCGCCCCCGCGTGTCACCGTACCTCATCATCGTGTAGGTCGCCTTGCCGAGGTCCGTGCGGAAGTTTGCCGCCGACGTACCCGCAGTTCCCTGCGTGTTGTCGATCGTGCCGCTATCGTGGATCTCCCGTGCCGAACCGAAGAACGCCGCGGCATCAAACACCGGCGAATCTAGTGACGCCGAGCCGCCGTTGTTGAGTAGGTCGAAGAGCGACTCACCGATGAAGCGGTTCGCCTCATCAACGAGTTGCCGCGTCTTCGGCCCGATCATGTCGAGCTGATCGCGCTCGAGGGCAAGCCGCTCGACCCCGAACGCCGCCTTGTGGAGGTGGTTCTTGAGCGAGAAGTCGGCACCGACCAGGTCGCCGAGCTCGAGCTCGCCCTTCCACCGACTCATCTTCGGGATGTCCCACAGCCAGCCGTACTGCATGGACTCCTTGCCCTTAGAGTCCTGCGCCCGGCCGTCAAGGCACATCTTGAGCCATGGTGCGTTTTCGAGCGCGGCCGGGAACGTGTCGTTGAAGATCTTCCGGGCCCCGGTCAGGGTCGACGAAAGCAGGTCACTTGTTAGAATAGGCATCCAGTTACTCCTTCGCCCAGGTGCCGATGATCTCCTCGATCACCCAGCCCTCAGCCCCATCACAGTACAAGCGCACGCTGTCGCCGAGGCGATCCGTTGCGCCGCTGTTGATAAGGTCCTTGTCGTCCGTCGAGGTCAGGCCATTGCCGCGGATGTGGTCGCTGGCGTTCGGGCTGATCGATAACCCGGTACCGGCCGAGACCGCACCGCACTCGAACTCATACCACACGCCCTTGGTCCCAGCGGCGGCAGCGGGCAGAGTGAATACTGCGTCCACGGCCCCGACGAACTTCTCGCCAGACATGGCCGCCGTGAGTGTCTGTGTCGCAGCAGCCAGGTTCACTTTGCGGCGGATGCCACTGATCTCATTCGCTGTTCCGAGAACGACGGCCTTCGACGCAGACGCCGCTCCTGCAACGGGCCCATCGAGCACGTTGATCTCTGCCACGCTGGCGGTGACGCCGCTGGTCGGGTAGGCCACCGGCCCAGGCACGAACACCCAACAGCTGGTGGTCGACACGAACTCGGTCATGATGCCGACGAACACGTCGTTCGTCGCACCGGCTGCGTCGTCGACCTCGTTGTCGTTGACCAGGTACATCGGGGTGAAGAGCATGTCCTGCGTGATCGAGGTGGCAGTGAACAGGTACTCGAGGCCGAACCTCACCCGCACGGACACGTCACCGTCGCTCGCGCCACCGGTCTTGCTCTCGAGCGCAATGCCGGCCGTTACGAAACTCGCCGTGTCGACGCCCGGCCGGCCGTAGCCGTCGGTGTCTTTCACGACCAGCCCGCCCTTGTAGACCACGCTCAGGACGTTGAGCGGTACTTCGATCACATAGCCGACCCCCCGCGACTGGCGCGGGTAGGCCGCAGTTAGCGCTCCCATCAGTTCCTCTCCTTCCTCTTCGAGGTGGCCCTAGGCGAGGCTTTCCTCCTTGGGGCCGTTCCTCTCGGGGCGGGCGCATCGCCCGCGTCATTGTCGCCATGTACCGTCCGCTCGTCGACCACGACCACGTTGCCATCTCGCACGGCGGGTTCGGCCTCGCGGGCCTCATCGCTGGGAGCATCGGGCTTCGTCGTCGCCGGCGCCGCACCCGAAGGCTCAGTTTGGCCGGCCACAATCACGGCGCCGTCTCGCACGGTGATCCCGACCTTGGCCAGGTGCTCGTGTATCCTCAGCCCGAGCCAGGCGGCTATCGCGGCTGGCCACCCGGCCTCGATGCACGCCTCCACGGGCGCAACACCCCGGGCCAGCAACTCGGCAACCTTCAGATGCCGCTCAGCAGGCATCACGCCTCCCTGGTCGCGACCTGATCCGCCGCCTTCTGCTTCCTAAACGCGTCCTCGGAGATGCCGAGGGCGCGGCTGACGACCCGATCGGTCTCGGTGAGCGAGATGCTCGCCTCGTCGGGACTACCGCCGTGCCCACGCTCGCCGAACTTCACGATCGTGGGCTGGCTCTCGGCCAGCTGCGTGAATGCCACGGCGTCGTGTGTGGCTAGTGCCACCAGCGTCTCGCGCTGAGCCGGCACGAACTTCCCGGCGGCAATGGCGCCGTCGACCAGGCTCTCGGCCTGATGCGTCGCCTGCTCACCCACGGTCCTCACCTTCCACTGCAGGAGATCGGTCACGGTTTGCTGCTGCTCGGCGAGATCGGCCTGCAGCTGGGCGACGATGCTCTCGGCACCGTCAGCGTTCGCGACGCTCTGCCCAGCCCCCGGCCTCCCGAGAGCGCCAGTGGTCCGGCCCCCCTTGGTCTTGTCATTCTTCGACATGGTTGGCTCCTCGTTGGGTAGTGCGCTTTGGTCCTCTTCCGTCGCGTCAAGCCCGAGGGCCTGGGCGACGGCGTCAGCAATAGCCGTCAAGTTGCCCGGCGAAACGTCGAGCTTCCCCGCAAGCCACGCCACGAACTGGTTCGCGTCGTTGAACTCCAGCCCGTCGGCGAGAGCCACGAGCTTGGCAATGGTGTCCTGGTCCCCGGAGGCGCTCGCCAAGGCAACCACGATGGCCTTCCCGTCGGCCGCCTCGTCGAGGCTCAGAAGAGTGCGGACCTCGCTCAGATCCATGTCAGTCTCCTTCTGTAGTTTGACTGTTCCGCGGATCCGCTCCCGCAGGGCTCGGAACCGGGCGTTGATGATGGGGTTGCCGTTGCGACCACGTGTAAGGCGGTTGACCCGCCCCTGCAACAGGTCGAGGGCAGCCATGATCTCCTCGATCTCGGCCTGGGTGTCGATCTCGCCATCGGCCTCTGCGCCGGCAACCGGCACGTATTCAGTCCGGACCTCGACGGGCTTGCCAAGCGTTACCTCACCGTCCAGGACGACGAAGGGCACCGACCAGAGCTTCCCGTCGAATTCCACGATGCCGTGGTCGTCGTAGACATCGCGCACCCATAGAGAGCCGCGGGCGTCATCGTCTTTCACTTTCCAGAGGCGCTTGGTGGCAGCACGAACCGCCTGATTGAGGTACTCGCTGCCATACTCCAGTCCGCCCCCGCCCCCGTCGTCCTGGAAGAAGACCAGGACGATTTCGCCGGCCCCGGTCTCGTTCAATACCATCGGGAGATCCTCAAGGCCTTCCACCGCGGGCAGGTTCTCTCCAAGGAGGGCCACGGACGTGATCACCTGGCGGTACTTCTTGCCGGCGATCTCGACGCCTTTCTTGATGTGGAACTTCGCGCCCTCGACCGACCGGTCGGGGTAAGCCTTGGCTATCGTTGCTGCGAGGTTCTTGGGTACCTCGGCGATGTCGATGAACAGCTGGGCGCCCTTGCGGTACATGTGGGCGAGTTTGCCGATGACCGGCGCCTCCTGGATGACGTTGCCATCCCGGTCATGCTTGTTGTGCCCGATGGTCGCAATGCCGGCCAGTTTGCGTTTGACGCCGCCGGTGAGGCTGACCTTGACGTAGCCCTGGCCGGACTCGAGCAGAGCGTTGTGCGCTTCGACCAGCTCGTCCAGGTCATCCTCGTTGTAGGAGAAGGTGCCATAGAGGCCGTGCCAGGTACCGGTGCGGAGGATGGGAACACCCTTCCACGTCGTGGTCTCAGCGGTCTCACCCACAGCGGCCTCCGGCTCGTTGGCATAGAGCGCAGCCATGTGCACCTTCGCCTTCTCGTGAGTGGGATGGCACTTCACGGTGCCCTCGGGGTTGTCCTTCTCCCCTTTGACCACTCAGTAACGATTCTTCTGATTGGCTCTTGTTTCTAGATGCCAAGGCATCCCGGCTCCCAATAGAGACAGCCCACCTGCACCTGGTGGGCCGGCGCTCTCCGGCTCTCCAGGGCGGTGGGCTAATCGGCTGCTACTCACGGCTCGGCCCTTGCCTGCGTCTCGGCTCCGGCTGGGTCGCGGTACTCGGCTCGATGCACCGTATTCGATTGGCCTACTCTACCATACGGATCACGAGTAAGTGTTGCAGGTCGGGCGTGGTGCCCTACCCGATCATTCTCCCACACCGTTTCAGTGCCAGGCAGCTCAGTCGGTCAGGTACCGCCGTTCAATGGCCTTCAGGATCATCGTCAGGGCCGAATGAACGATGCGCCAGAACTCGCGCTCGCCCATCCGCTCAACACACGCGCTCACCGCCCGAGCACCCACGGCACCCTGACGCACCGGCACTTGTCCAGCCCCAGGCAGCTGGGGTTCGGCGCCGGCGTCCCCTCGCCGGGCGGGTACTCCTTGCCGTCCTCGTCGCGGCAGCGAGGGCAGGTCCTGCTGTCCATGACGGCGGAGTAGATCTCCTTTTCGATCAGCGCGACGTTCGCTTGCACGACCGCCGCTCGCCCCATGTTCAGCGCCGGCGCACTCCTGAGCCGCGCTGCCTGCTCGATCGTGCTGTCGGCCAGCCCGTCGAGCAATCCGCCGAGCGCCTCGCGGTTGAACCCACCACCGACGCGTAGCTGCCGGAGCACCTCGCCGGACCACGAGCGCATCAGCCGGTCGGCGAGCTCGGCGGCCATGACGACAGCCATGGCCAGAAGCATGTCGCGGTCGCCGTCGGTGCGCCCCTTCTCCGGCTTGTCGGGCTTCACATCCTGCTGGCGAAGCTCCTGGTCCAACTCGCCGACGCCAAGCTCGTACAGTGCCTGCATCTCGTCGGCGACGGCCTGCTCCAGCTCGTCCACGAACCTCACATCGGTTTCCGCCACGAGCGCTGGATCACCCCTGGCCACGACCTCCCGGCCACGTGTGATGAGGTTCTTGATCTGCTTCGCCTGCACCTTCTTTGCCGCCCCTACCATGCCGGCCTCGGCCTTGTCGAGCCCCTGGGCCATGGCGGCGAAGTTCACCTCGACGCCGAGTGCCTCGAGCTTCACCTCGGACTCGAGCCGGTCGGGAGCGGCTGCGGCAACGGTACGCTCCTCGCCGCGCCGATCGCGCATGTTCTCCTTGTGCGTACCCAGGCGAAGGTGGCGAACGCAGGCGTTGTTGTCACACGAATGCAGGACCTGCTTGCCCCTTGGCACCGCGCCATGCTTCAGCATCCAGGCGACTCGGTGCGCGTGCTCGACCCGGCCATCAACCTTGAATGCACCATGGCCGCGCTCGTCTTTCGCGCCCTGCCAGATCCAGCAGGCATCGTCGTCCTCCCCCTTGCGTACCATGATCCAGAATCGCTCGGAGATGACGTCGCGGCCCATTCTGGGCAACGCCGCGAATTCGACCCCCCGCCACTGCCCCTGCACCGACCCTTGCTCGCCCTCCTCCGCCGGCTTCTCGGACTCCAGCTCGTCCTCGGTCCGCGGCGGTGGCTTGTCTACCACCGGCTCCGGCACACCGAGCATCTCGCGGGCCATAGCTTTCACCTGGTCGTCTGGGTCGACGACATTCCCCGCCACGGCCGGCACAAGCGCCCCGAACCAGTCCTTCACGTTTCGGGTGTTCAACGGCGAGTGCACGACCTTCGGCATGGCGTTCCGTGGCACGTTCGCCCAGTTGTAGCGCACCCACTGCGGGATCAGGTGCTGGTTGTACGTGTCCTCGATGCGCTTCATCACCGCCCCAAGTGCCATCACCAGGAAGTCGATGTCTCCCTTGGCGAGCGCCCATGAGCCAACATCCGTGCCGCCGAGTGCTACGTGTTGGGCCAATACCGACCGGAAGACCTCGATCGCGTGGTACTGGAGGAGTGGCAGAGGATCTACCACTTCGCCGCTCCTGCCCTCCATGCGGAACTTGAACTTGCCCTCGATCTCCTTCACATAGGACAGTTCGTGCGTACGCAGGCCCTTCAGGACCTTCGTGATGTAGTTTGAGACCTTGTCATCGTCGCCCGTCTGGGTGCCCACGGGGATGCCCTGCCCACGCTCGACAGCCACCGCCGCAATGCCCTCGATCTTGTCCTTGTACCACCACGGCTTGTAGGCGGCACGGAGGCCCGAGCGGCCGGTGATGTTCCCACCCACCCGGAAGTGGATATGCATGAGGATCTCGTCGATCGGCAGTGTTACGTCCCCGCCCGGCTGTCCCCACTGCACCACGCCCTCTGGCCCACCACCATCATCGATGAGCCACCCATTCTCCTTGACCGACGATGGCGGCCGGTAGGCGAGGTTCCTAAGGTGCACGAGCCCGTCTTCACGGTACTCCCACACCTTGGAGTGGATCGTGACGCCGTAGGCGACCGACAACAGCTCCTCGTAGCGGATCTGCTGCATGGTGGTGGAAGTGCTCTGCAAGTCTTCGCGGATAAAGTCGGCGATAGCGTCGTCCTCGGGCGCGGTGCCCCCGGGCTGGACGTCGCGGGCGGTCGAGAGGATCGGCAGCACCCATGCCATGAACGCGGCCCACACCGAGGGATCGGAGAGCATCTTGTCGACATTGGCCCAGCGGTCGGGCGGGCGCATAGCGGCGAGGTAGTCGATCTCATCGCCCAGCGACAGCACGTTGCCAAGGGTATATAGGCCCGACGAGCCTCGCTCGCCAGTCCTTGCCCGCTCCCGCTTCTCCGCTACGACGACGGGGCTCGTCCGCTCCAGGATCACCAGGTCACCGATGCGCATGTCAGAACTCCCTCGCCTCGACGCCTCCGAGAATGGTGGCCGCGTCCGCCATCCACGACTCGTCGATAGTCTCGCCTCCGCCGTCAACCCACAGCGCCATCACCACGGCGTCCCCGTAGTCGGTGGAGCGCCTCAGCCGTTCCTTGACGTCCTTCTTCGCCTCGACCTTGATTCGCCCACCGCTCACCGTCTCCCACTTCGGCGCCGTGAGGTCGCCGATGAGGACATCCTCCTTGTCGGGGGGGAGGGCGAGGTCGTCTCCGGTCTCCGGGTGCAGCCGCTCCCGGGCGCCCCACCATGCAGCCGACCGGCAGTTGACGAAGCCCAGGATGCCCTCGGCGTCCTTGCGGTCGGTCGCCTCCGCGCCGTTGAATGGCACGACGCGAACTCTCTCCCGGACCAGCTCGCCGTACACACCCGAGCCTACGCCGGCAGAGTCGACGACGACCGTCGCCGCGTGCTTCGTCGCGTACGCCGCCACGAGGTCCGCCAGGTCGAGGACGCGACCCGACTCGGCCCGGGTGACATCCTCCAGCTCGTCGAGGAACGTCCCGCGCCGGGGGGCCATCATGCTCCGGTCCTCACCCCCGTCGGCTACGTCGAGGCCGATCACGTCCACCTTGCCCGGCCGGGAGTCCTTGCGCTCATGCCACCGCTCGATCGCCGCCTCGACCCACGAGAGCGGGATTACACCGGCAGTACCGGCGTCGGGGAAGTTGCCCAGGATCTTCGCCTGGTAGACGGCTGATTCCTCACCCCATTGCCGCTTTCGCTCCTCTGCCTTTTCCCGGCTCACACGACCAGCTTTGAGCGCCTCCTCGAGCGTGACGTGCTTCGTAGCCCAGTCCTCGTAGCCGCGCTTGCGCGCGTGGATGTCGTAGAAGCGGCCGTGTGGCTGATCGGTATCGGTCGGCGTCGAGAGCGCGAGCCACAGCGCCTCCGCCGGTGTGTCCTCACCCGCGCCCATGAACGCACCCTCGGCTGAGTCCCACGTAGCGTCGGGGATGATCTTCGCCTCGTCGAAGATGTAGAGCAGATGATCAGCGTGCGCTCCCTCGATCGTAGCCGGATCGGTACACGCAACTGCGAACGCTGTGCCTGTCTTGAGCTTGATCGCCATGCTGAGGAGCTCTCGGTTTTCGGTCAACGGCTGCCGGCCGATCCGCTCCCACCTGAGGCGCCGGGCCCACTTGTGCACCTCGGGCCACAGGTACTCGCGGAGCTGCCGCCAGGCCGATGCGGTGCTCGGGCACTTCCAGTCCTCGCCGTCGCGGGTGAGCGCGAACCACAGGATGGCGATGGCCGCCACGGTGGTCTTGCCCACGCCGTGCAGCGACCGGACGGCGAGCCGGCGGGTCGTCACGAGCTCAGCGAGGATCTCCTGCTGGTAGGCAGCCAACCCCTCGCCATGGCGCCACCGCACGCACTCGCGGGCGAAGAGGTCCGGCCTATCCCGGTACCGCTCACGGAACTCCTGGTAGCGAGCGCTCTCGCCGGGCACCAAGCCAGCGAGTCCGTCACTCACCGCTCGCTGCAGACGCGATTCCAGGGTGATCATATAGTCTCAGTCTATCTGGCTCGCGAGGATCGTGATCGATGTTTCGGCGACTCCCGCCGCGGTGCCGGTTCCGATCCACCTGTACCACCATTTGCCCACAGCGTTCGGCGTGATCTCTTTGTTGTAGATGCCCTCAGCGCTCTTGGTCACCTCCCCGAGCTCGTAGGTATAGGTGGACACCGACCCGTCCGGCGACTTGACCTTGAGCGTGACCGTGGTTGGGTCCGTGTTTACCCCGCCCACCGCGAACGTCGCCTGGACCCTTATCGCTCCTCCCTCAAGGTATGTGTGTCCGGAACTCATCAGCTTACCCCTCGCACTTCGAGTCGGCCAGCGCAACGACGCTCGTCGCCGCATCAGCCAGCGCAACGGTCCACGTCGGCGAGTCAGCCAACGTCACGGCGGTAACCGCCGCGTCAGCCAGCGTCAGGCACGCTCGAACCGACACCCCCGGCCAGAAGATGCCCAGCCACTCCAGCAAGCCGCGCCAACCACCCATCTATGCCAACCCCTGGGGCTAACTAGGATCAATGGAGATCGTCGGATCTGCCCCGGCGTCAGTCCCCACCGCCGCCGTAGTAAGCGTGGTGGCATCGTCCGACTGTGTGACGGTCATTGTGGACTCGGCCATGCTCACCTTGTGAACCAGCCGCGCCACAGCCCCATACAGCGACCGCGCCGACAGAACGTCACCGTTCGCAGAAGCCTCGACATTGGCCGTCGTGCGCCGCAGAACGTGATCCGCAATCAGATTCGCGGCCGTCCCTGTGATACCCGTCCAAATGCTCGCGACCAGGGTGGATAGCGTGGCCTCCAGCGCCACGGCTCCCGCGGACAGGTTGTCGAGATAGCCGGCCCGTGTCGCGCTAAGCCGGGAGAGCAACGTGGTCGTGCCAGTCGTGTCGGCCCCGGCATAAGTCGAGCGACTACTCACCGCCGTGTCCAGGTTAGCCAGCCGCGTGTCACCAAGCGCCGTCAGGCCCGCACCGATTGGGTTTCGCGTCTCGTCGTCCCACACGATGCCCACGCCCGCTACGCCCGCCACCGTCGCCGCAATCTGAAGCTGTGCCCGCTGCCCAGCCACCACCGTCGGCATTGTGACACTGGCCGTGCAAAGCCCGATTCCCACGTCCGCCACCGTCACAACGTCAGCCATCGCCGCGCCAGCGACTACCAGCGTGCCAACGGGTAGCACGTCGGCGTCTTGCGCCGCCCCCGTCGTCGGATGCGATGTCGAAAAGCGTACCACCACCACATCGCCAGTCCAGACTGACATTATTCTCCCCTCACTATCCGAGACCCGATAACCGGCCCTCCGCCACCAGACACGGCAGGAGACGTCTCCCATCGCCCAATGTCGGGGGCAGTGCCGAGAAACCCATCATCCACCCCAGCCACGTTTACCCCTGTGTCAATACAGGGCGAGCCCGAACTCAAAACGAAGTCCGCCGGCGGCGACACAAACAACGGGTCGCCCACGATTTCGTGAGCCCCTTGCGGCCACCCCAATACGTAGTTGTTCACATTGCCATACGCGCAGTTGTAATCCCGCGTACCGGGGTTAGCGTATGCGGGGTTGGCGTAGAAGCCGTACGCCGCGCCGTTCATCGCAATACAGTTCTCGACGGTGCTGTCTCCGTCCGACTGACAAATCCAGCACCCACTCGTCACCCCATAGGCGATGCAGTGATAGCAGTAGAGGATACCCGTTGGGTCATTCACATATCCCCACATCCCAGCGCTCGGGGCCACTCCATAAACAACACAGTACAAACACATCAATGTGGCGGAGCCAGCCACCCGGAACCCCGAGTGAGACCCATTGATCGCCACACACCGCGTGACCGTAGCTGACACTGCATTCACCTCGACGTTCACAGCATCGGCGCAAGACGTGAACGTACAGTCTCTCACGATGTGATTCGACCCCGCAGCTAGCTCCACCCCCCAAACACAGGCAAGAAAAACCGAGTCAGTCACCATCAGGGTTTCGGCCCCCGCCCCCGCGAGAATACCGACGTTTGAGTTGCCAGTCAGATCACAGGTATCCACCACCGCGCCAGCGGCCCTGACAAAGATGATGCCATAGTCCCCACCGTAGGGCGTGTAAGCAACCCACAGTGAGTATGTACAATTGGCAACCGTACAGCCGGCGGCGTCCAGATACAGCGCCCGCATCATATACCGGTATTCGAGGCCACCCAGTGTCAACCCGCTGGCAGAGGCAGTGAGCGTCGGGGTGTTGGCATCATCGGCGGCCTCGATATCGCCCGGCACGCCGCCGACGTTGATGTATAACTTGTCGCCCGCCGCATCGAAGTAGTACGAGTCTGGCGCGGCGTCACATGCAGCCAATGAGGCGGCGAGGGACAACTTTGTCGTCCCGTCCCACACAGCCCAACAGACCGGGGCGGTATCAGCCGACTCATACACATTTGTGTAGCCGCCAGTTTTTGACCACCCCGCCGCGGCGTGCAACGTACTCCCGACTATCACCGGCGTGTGGCCAGTGTCGGCCTCGATCGTCACGTTGGTGACGGAGATCGTCAGAGCCCGCTCCCGGTACCACTCGGCTGACACATCAGACCCGCGAAGCTTACACGTGTCTCCGCTCTGGGCAACCGACAGGAACTTGGTCATGGTCTGCCACGGGGCTGCACTCGACCCGTCCCCCGTCGTGTCATTGCCACTGACCCAGTCGAGGTAGTAGATCGTCACCTTCACCGTTGGCGCGGGGAACGTTGGAGCCAGCGCCAGTGCCGCTTGACCAACGATGCGATTGAGCTGCGGCGCGAGGAACGTCGGGGCCAGCACCACCGCGGCGGGCGTAAGAGTAGCACCCGATACTGCCGGGGCGAGAGCCACGCTGAATGCACAGTAGTAAGTGACGCTGCCCCCAGAGCGGTTTAGCGTCCTCGCACCGCTGTTCCCAGCGGTTGCCAACAACTCGTCGGCCAGAATATCAGCCGGGACGACCAGTTGCGTAATGCGGTCGGTGGCGGGCGTAGCGGTCCACGATGCCTCCCCCTCGTTTATGGCCCCCGCCCGCACAATGACGCAATTGTCTACCGTGGTCGTAACACTGGGCGAAACGGGGTCGTTTGCGTCTGCCCCGGGAGTTGAGCCGAAAACATTTACCGGGGCCGCAGTGTCCACCCCACGGTAGGCGGCCATAACGCCAGAGTGAGTTTGCCAGGCCGAGAGGGTGAAGACGTAACTCACCGGCTCTGATGCTGCCACCCGATAAAACGTATAAAAGTGTATGCTCCCAGACGTGGTATGTTGAATGAGAGTCCAGCCTGTAGGAGTGGTACACGTCTCGGTGTGCGCGTAGATGAGGGCAACCAGCACGTCATCGTCAGCGGTGCCCGTTGGCACGCTGAGGGTAACCGTCTCGGAGCCGCCACGATATGAGCTGGCGGCTACAAATGCGATCGCCAACTAGCCCTCCACCACTATGCGACGGAAATGTACCACACTCCCTCGGCATTCCACTGAATCGTAATATCGCCGCCGTTCGTGGCGGTGTCCGCAACGTCAATGAAGGCGAGTAACTGCGCCGCCGCGTCCGCCGCGTTGTACAGGTACAGCACGGCCGCGACGATGGTCTCGCCAGCCACCAACGCCGAGAACACCACATCGTTCAAGTCGAACTCGATGCGGTTGTTGACATCGTCCCGGTTCACGACGAGGCCGGCGCACGACTGACGCGAGTAGCCGGACACCGTAATCTCGTACGATGCCGGCGTCAGCTCACTCACGAAGTCGTGGTCGGCATCGAACGTATAGCCGGACTTCAGGAGCAGGCACCGCACGTCCGGATCTACGTCCCAGTTGATCGTGCCGTCGACGAGCTTCTCGAGTCCCGTGTTGTAGAGACTGCTTGCCATCTACCCTCTCCTTTTCTGTCTCGAAACCATTGCCGCGCGTTCCACACGCCCTACAGCACCCGCCGGCAGCGCACCTTCGTCACGTGCTCCCTATCCAACCGCCGGCCCGTGAACGCCTCCAGCACGCAACTGCCCCAACTCCGACACGTACGCTTCCGGCCGGCCGTCATCGTGTCGATCTGGGCGACCGGATCGTGGGCTAGCCGGTGCTCACACCCTTCGCAGGCAGCATACGAACCCGCACGGTCACAGATCACGCTCACTTGGCATCTCCCTTGACCAGCGCTCGCTTCAGGGCGGCACTTGGCCGGTACACCACAACGCGGTGCCGCGGCACTACCTTCCAGCTGCCATCGGTCATCATGTCCCGATAGCGTCTCGCCTCGCGCCACTTCACCCGGAACCGCCCGAACGGCATGAGCAGCACGCCGGTGTTGCTCTCTGCCAGACACCGAGCCAGCACGCCGGGGGTGTCGCCAACCCCGAACAGGGCGGCGTAGACCCGCTCGGCCTGTGCCCTTGACATGTGGGCGTCGGCCGCCATGATCGCGTTGACGATGTCATCGTGCTGCACTGCCTGTCTCCCTTCTCGGCACGGTTCAATCCCGGGGCGATCGCAGGGTTACCACGCTGCTGGTCGCGACGGGGGCGAACCGCATCAGTCGTGTCGCACCGCTGCGCTTGCGGCTTCCCGTGCCACCCCAGCCGACACGCGTGCCCAGATGCGCTCGGCCTGCTCGTCGGTCAACTCGTACTCGCGCGGGATTGGCGGCGCGATGGCACACGCCGAAACGGTCAGCAGGTCGGCGAGCCACCAGCGGCCGCGGTGCGTGCAGACGACGGCCAGCGCGGCGCCGGCGAGCATCAGTTTGCTCATGGCTGCCAGCGTACCATACGAGATGCCCATAAGTGTTTCAGGTCAGGCGTGCATCCGGCCACACGAGACGGCGGATGGGTGGAGGAATGCCGTCGGCAGACAGCCGGTAGTGGATCGCCCCTCGTGGGCCGGGCTCCTCGTAGACCAGGACGACATCGGTCAGGAGCTCGATGTCGCGCAGGACGGTGGGGCGGGAGACGCCGAGGGCGCGTGCGAGCTCGCTCTGAGAGAAGCCGGTCGATGTCTCCGCAAGGACTCGAATGATGCAGAGCAGCCGGTGCGAGCGATCGAAGGGCCGATCGTCGTCCTCGGCGGTGTTCTGGTCAGCCGTCAACGTCACGGCCGTCACCGCTTGCGTGATCATAGATCCGCGCGAACTCGTCGCTGATCGCCGAGAGCGCCTTGCGGTCCGTCACGTGCTGGCGCACCGCGTCCACCAGCGCCACAACGAGCAGCAAGGCACGCTCGGAGGTAATCATCTGCTGGAGAGCCTCCAGGCGCCGGCGCTCGGTGTCCGCGAGCCTGCGCCGCGTTTCGATGGCGCTGAAGAGGTCCCCCCAGGCCTGGTGGTCGGCCAGGCCCAACTCGGTCAGCCGCTCCATCTCGCGCAGGGCCCCGGCCGCCGCCACCGCATCGTCGCGGCGCTGGGCCGTGCGGAAGTCGGCGAGCGCCTTCTGGATGCCACGCCAATGGGCACCCGCTTCGCCCGTGTCGACGCGCGAGAGCAGGTCTGACTCGCGGACCGTGACGAGGGCAAGCTCCTCGCGCAGCGCGATGAGCTCCGGATCCAGCAGGGCGGCCTCGTACTGCTGCACGAGGCGGGTCGGCAGGTCCTTCGAGAACCGGCCGTGCCGCAGGTTCGGGTGGGCGAGGCCGCGCAGGGACTTGCCGCCGTGGAACCGGCAAACCTCGCGACCGGGCACCACCGGCTGCGCGCACCGCTTGCCCGTGGACTTGGCCTTGGCCTTGCACCGCTTGGCTGCCATGGGCTTCCCCCTACCGCCTTGGGGTATCCCGCGGCATCGCGCGCGCCTGTTCGCGGCCCGGCATCACCCGTCGGCCGCGATGACGAGGTCCCAGTTCCGTTTGAGCTGGCTGGCGTTCACCACGAAGCGGCCATCGAGCTCGACGACCAAGCGGTCGATTTCGTGCCCGGGCCCGCCCATGCCCTGCTTCGCGAGCTTGCGGGTGCGGCGCCGGTCCACGTCGTAGCGCACGTCCGTGACGACCCTCCGTTTGCCCGAGAGGCGGTTGACGACGGTCGAGTCGATTAGCTGGCGGGCACGCCGGAGCTCCGCTGCCCTCCGGGCGTGGACGTCGTCCCACTCAACCTTGGGCTCGTCGGCCTTTGGCTCGACGGGACCCGCTTGCACTTCCTGCATCGCCAGCCTCCCTTCGTGACCCGAGTCTCCCCACCGGACCAAGCCACAGGGTGCACGTGACGCCCTGTGGCCTGCCTCGGTGGCGGTGTGTGTATCAGGCGCCCATGGCCATCACCCCGTCCCCGTCGTCGAGCAGCATCGTCAGCCTGCTGCCGCTGTCCCGGTCGACGTCCAGGATCGCGCCGCCGCCCAGGTCGCCATCGCGTGGAAGGGCCGCATCTCGTCGGCGATTGCCCGCACCGCCTCCACTTGCGCCGTGTGTGCGGCCTCGGCGGCGCGGATGAACGTAGTCGCTTGCCGCATCCGGCACACCCAGCAGTCGCCACAACGGTCCTGGTCGATGCCGTCCTCGTCGCGGTCAACCGGCGACTCGCACCGATCTGGCGCGTCGCCGACGGCAGATAGCGCTAACGCCAGTGACGCCCTCACGTCATCGGTCATTGACCACCTCCCACGCTCAGCTCCCTCAACACGAAAACGCGCGGTGGCTTGTAGGGCTTGCGGGCCAGCGCGGGCACCGCCGCGACCGAAGTGAGCGTTTCCCAGCCGCCACACCCGCCCGGGCACCGCTTGACGTTGTGATAGCGCCTGCCGGTCCACCCGCATTGCCGACAGCGCAAGTCCATGTTAGGCATCGTGCGCCTCCCTCCCGAGCGGTGGCATAATGTCAGGAGACGGAGGAGGCAGTGGCCCAGATGGCAACGGGAGGCTCACCACACCACGCCGTGCCGACAAGAACCCGAGCAGACGCTGCTTCCCCCCCACGCGCATCATGGCACGCACGACCTCCGTGAGGTCGATGCGGCATTGGAGACAGACGACTACCCCTTCCGAGCCTACCGGGTAGATCGGCAGGTAGAACACCTCGCCCCCCTCGCCGCAGATGCCGCATTGCCCATCGTTGATGACGTCATTCATGTCGGGCCATCTCCCTTTCCGCCGCCGCCAGACACCGCTTGCAAGGGCGCACCGGCACCCGGCCAACCTCGATCCACTGCCGAACGTACTCGACCCGACTCTCGCCTTGGCATAGCGGGTGCCACCGCCACATCTGCTCGCCATCGCGCCGAGAGCCGATGGACCACCGCTTCCCGACAATGTGCCACACGGCCAACGGTTGCTCGCGTGCCCACCACCGGCCCGGCTTGACGTGCGACGGAAGTTCGGCAGCACCGGTCGGGCGGCCGGGATCGACCTGGTCGAAGCCGGGCAGCTTCACGCCGCCTCCCGCCGCAGGTCCGCACCGGTCAGCCCGATTACGCTGCAGCAGCCCTCGAGGCGGCTCGCGATCTCGGCGCCGCGTGCGTCACCGAACTCCCGCTCCACCGCCTCGGGCCCTCCCTTGGCTGTCACGATCGTCACGCGGCCTTCTAATGCCGCCCGGTAACGGGCATCCAGCAGCTCCCAGGCCACCTCGCCATGCCAGGGCAGCGACTCGCGGGACCGGAACTCGTCGACGACGAGGAGGTCATAGCGCGCCAGTTGGTCGACGATCTGCGCCTGGGTCACGGCGGCGTCATTCCCGAAGGTCTGCCTGATGTCGTGCAGCAGCTGCGGGAAGCTCACGAACCGTGCAGACCCGTACCGGGCGAGGGCGGCAAGAACCCCGATCGCGATGCCGGTCTTGCCGACGCCGCGAGGGCCGCAAAGGAACAATCCCGCCCGGCCATTCTGCTCCCGGAAGCGCCCGGGCGATTCGGCGAGCGTGCACGCGGCGAGGTACGCGGGCAGTTGCCCCGCACCCACGCCACCGAAGCCGCCGCAATGAGCCTCGAAGCTGTCGAGGGTCCAGCGCCGGTAGGCCCGCGGCACCAGGGCCCGGGACATCAGGTCCTCCACGGGACGGGACGCGCGGCAGTTCGGACAGGGATACGCCTTTCCGAACCGCGGCTCGTCCATACCGACGGTGTACCCGATGTAGCCGGTGCCCTGGCAGCGCTCGCAGGCGTGTGCCCGCGGCCGGTCGTAGCCACCGCCGCCGCAGTCAGGGCACCACTCGCTCTGGTCATCAGGGCCGATCCAGCCCTGCCCGGCGCAGGTGGCGCACGGTGGCTTGTCGGCCGCCGGCAGGCCTTGCTCATTCGCACTCTTGCGGGCCCACTGGACGTGCTCACGCGGCGACATGGACTGGACGCGCCGCAGCCGTTGATCCACCAGATCCCGGAGTCGCTTCATGGTCCACCTCGCACTGTGCGTTCTGCCTCGGCCTTCTTGCGCCTCGCCCGGGCCGCCTCGAGCTCCGCCAGCTGCGCTGGCGAGAGCGGGTCGTTTCGATTGGGCCCGGCGGGCGAGGCGCGGGCAACACCCATGTCCCACCAGGCCAGGACGTCACGGGTGAAGGTGTGGACCTTGATGAACTTGCCCCACTCGCCCGTCCTCCGCTTCTCCGCGGCGAATCGCCGTGCGTCATCCGGGGTCAGCCCAGCAGCCTTGGCCTGGCTGTCGAACTCGCCGGCGAGACCCTTATGCCTGCCGGCGCCCGACGGGAGGTGGAAGAGCTCGCAGTACACGTCGAAGAGTGGTTTGGGCGCGCGTGTCGTTAGAGGGGCCTTGGGTACCTTGCCGTTGCCGGTGGGTGGAGCGGCGGTCGGTTGCGGATCCACTCCCAGGTCCAGGTCCAGGTCCAGGTCCAGGTCCAGGTCCAGGTCCAGCGCGCGCGCGCGAGGCGCGAGGACTCGCGAGTCCTCGCGAGGACTCGCGAGTGGCTCGCGAGTCTCGGGAGGTTCTGGGAGCTTTGATGGTGATGGGCGGTCGATCTTCTGGTGTTCGCTCCATTTCGGGATGGAAAGGTAACTCTCGCCGGCCACCATGTAGCGACGGATGCATCCCTCGGCCTCCAACTCGCTCAACCACCCATCTACCAAGCCCGGCACGTCGTCGTCGTATGGGTAGAGTAGGCTCGCGAGCAATCGCGAGGCTGCGCGAGTCCGTCCGTCATCGTCAACCACCGTCCACAAAAGTACGAATAGCAGGCGAGCGTCTCGCGAGATTCGGCCCATACTCTCGGCTTGCGGAAACTCGGGCTTGATCGTCCTAATCCGTGCCATGGCCAACCTCGGCATTCATCGTTGCAGTCGTCACACCTCCACCTCCGGCACCACCAGCGCAGCCTGCCGCTTTTCGGCCAGCGTGGCTTCGCGCTTAGCATTGGCGACGTGGTTGCGCAAGTCGTCGAGCAGGTTCTCGAGCGATGGCTCCGGCTCCTCCCACCGCACCCACCCGCGCCCTCGCCGCATGTCGGCCGGCAGAACAAGCCCTTGTTTGGCCAACTCACACGCCCTGGCGTGCATCTCGGCTATCGCGGCGCATGGCGACCAGATGCCGCCAATATCGTCCACGATGCAGCCGCACGCGAGGGGTATCATCGGCGGGCCGGACACTTTCGCCTCTTCGTCGGCGGCAAGCCGGAAGTCGCCGCGTTTCAAGCCTTCACCTCCGGCTTTACCAGCGCCAGCCGCGCCGTCCAGGCGCACAGCGGGCACATCACCCGCACGCGCGGAATCCTCACGTACACCCGATCCACCCGCGCTCGGGCGCTGCAGTGCGGGCACCAGTACCGCGCGGTGCCGAGCGGCTCGAGCATTACTTCTTGCACTCGCACGATCTGTCCCTCACCGTCCGACATGTCACCCTCCCGCACTCTGGGCAGATGCACTGGGCATGGTAGGCCGCCCTGCCCCGCGCGTTTCTCACCGCCGCCACGAACCGGAGCACGCCGAGACACCCGGCACAGATCATCGGCGTGCTGCCCATGGTCGTGAACACGTACTCGACCTGGCGGGCGGCATCGGCGATCACCTGCGGGTCGGGCATCGCTCACTCCCGGCGGAGCGCTTCCCGGACGTAATGCAGCATGGACTGCACGTCCGCCTGGATCCGGTCGCCAGCCTCGGTCCACTCGACCTGCGCCGCGCCGAGGCGCTGCTCGAGCTCCTCGAGCGCGGCGCGAAGCCAGTACTCCCGAGCCGCGGCCCTCCGCCACTCGTTCTCGTAGTACTGGACCTTGGCGTCATTGGCATCATTGGTCATGCCTTCCTCGCCTGCTCCTCGTCCGAGTCGATTCGGTAGCGCTTGGCCATCTGGCGGACTGCCATCTCGATCACGACCGACTTCGGCGCCCCCAGCCCCTCGGCAAGCGAACCCAGCAGCCGCCCCCCCTCACTCGTGAGGCTTGCACTCACCTTGTATGGCCTAGCGTCGGTCATGGCGTCCCCTCTCCTTGTCACAGCATGCGCCAGAGCCGTTTAGCGCAATGCCGCATCTTCTTGCTTGTCCGTATCTTGCCGGCCCGGAAAACGCCTCCTGGCGGCCCTGGGCGGATGCCGGGCCTCGAACCCGGCATTGGCTCCTCCCGCGACTGCTACCCCGCATGTGGCCGATCTCACTGCTGGCACCCTTGGGTGTCCGGCCTACGTTTATGCAGCTCGGGGCGCTTCACCGCGCGTCCTGCCAAGGCGCGCCTATCGCGCATCCGCATTCGATTGTCAAAGTGGGCAACTGGCCACACCGCCCTGCCGTTGCCTCGTTGGCCCCCTAACAACCAAGCATTCGGCCAACCTACCCGGTATGGGCATCAACCACAAACCGCCTGCCAGGCGTCGTCCACGGCCGCCGACGGCGTCAGTCCAATGTACTCGCAGCCCGGGATCCCGCGCACCTCCCACCGATGCCGCAACGTGCACCACTGCACGCGGACCATTGAGTGGACCTGGCGGAGGTCCTCCAGTTGGCGGTCGATCTTGCGCCGCGCGGGCAAGATGCCGCGGGGCACGGCCCGCCCCTTCTTGTCGCACACGACCTCGATCTCGCCCTGATCCGCGAGACGCCTCACGTTGTAGGAGGCCACGGACGTCGAGCTGATGCCGCACGACCCCATGATGGCGCGGAGGCTCACGCCGCTGTCCGTCTCGTCGTGATGGCGCTCTACGAACTCCACGATCGCGCTCTGCCGGTCGGTCAATTGGTCGCTCATCAGTCCGCCTCCAAGTCCCGTGCCATACCGCAAATGCACACGGCCAGCACACCGAGAGTGAAGCCGATGGCACCAGCGAGGTAGAACCAGAAGGGATCACATGTTGGCATCGTCGTCCTTCCTCTCCAGCAGCTCGCCGAGGGCGGCGTGGATCGCTCGCGCCGCATCATCGGTGACCGCCATTGACCGCCCATTGGCGCGGATGCTTACGACACCCAGGCGCCCATCGAAGTAGTACGGCGTGACGCAGGCCTCAACCTCGTTTACCTCGACCGTGACGCTGCGATCGTCGCTCATACAGCCACCGCCTCGCCCTCTTGCTTGGCCACCGCCGCCTGATACGCCGCGACGTCCTTGGCCGTCTGTTCCGACTTCTCCCCCGCCAGCGCCGCCCGCGCGGCCTGGGCGGCCTTCATGACCTCCTGGCCTTGCGACGTCCGGGCGAACGGTGCCGCGTCACCTCCGGTCCGGCCGCAAATGTCTCCCACGATCCACCCTTTGAGCGCGTCCAGGTCGTCGTCCGTCCGGACCAGGTGGATCCACCGCAGGCACCACAGCTGCCACGCCTTGTGGGCGTGATAGACGTTGACGGCGCCTGCCGCAAAGTCGGCCAGCATCTCGTCGCCGAGTTCCACCAGCTGGTCGTGCCCCTGGCACGCGGTGACGCGGTCGGTGTAGCGGGCTGGCGGGGCCGACTCAGCCTCGGCATCGGCAGGCTGATGTGCGCCGTTGGCGGGCGCGGACGGGGGCGGGTCCTGGTCGTCGACGTTGGTGGCCTGGCCGTCGATCACGCCGCCGGTGTCACCGAACATCGCGTCAATCTCGGCCCGAGCATTGGAGAGCGCGTTCTGAAGATCGCCGAGTCCGATCGTGCCAGCCGGAATGCCGGCGGCGATACGCTCAAGCCCCGCCAGCTGGTCCGCCATGGCCGTCGGCACGAACGCGAGCGCCAGCTCCACCACGCGACGCCAGATGAGGGCGATCACGTTGGCCTTCCGGGCGGCCTCGTCGATCAAACCCGCTCGGGCGAGCAACGCCTCGTTGCCGTAGACCAGATCACGGATGGAGTCGCATTCGGCGATCGCTTCTGTCCAGCTGTCGGGCTCCCAGTCGGCCCGGTCGCTCCGGTCCTTGCCGTTCCCGTTGGTCGCCGACTCGGGTTCGTCGTCGTCGGGGGCGGGCAGCGCACGCATGTCGTTGACTGCGAGAGCCGGCGGGACGGCCATCGTCTCCAGCATGTGCTGGACCCACTGCGGTGCGGGCTCGAGATGGAGCAACCACGCCTCCCGGCGCTGGCGCTTGCCCGTACGAACGTAGTCGTTGCCCGACTTCACCATCTCGGGTGTCGAGATCCTTCGTGGCACGCGCTTCAGGATCAGCGGCACGTGTCTGAGGTCCCCAAAGGCCATCTGCAGTCCCCGCAGGCACCCGTCGATACTCATGATGTCGTGGACGCTGGTTGTCACCACGAGCACCGTGCCGAGCCGCCGAAGCGCTGGCACGATCACCTCGAGCCTTCCGTTGGGCTTGCAGTCGCAGTCCGGCGAGAGGCACGGCTGCGGCTGGTCCTGCATCTCGCCATCCGCATCGCGCCAGCGCACGATCTTCTCGCCCGTGCACCGACGGACCAGACCGCCGGCAACGTACGCCTCGCGCCAGGCCTGCCACACCTCGTCCACTGTCTGGTAGGGCAGACTGACCTGGAGCTCTTCCACCTCGGAGCCGCCGAACACGGCGACCCATTCGTCATCGATGGTCTCGTCTGCCCCGACGAAACGGAGCAGCTCGCCGAGATCCTTGCCGGGGTGCTTGTCGTCCGGCTTCTTGGCTCCCTTGCGCAACGTCCCGATGAAGGGCCAGCGTACGCCCTGTCCAGTCATTCCTACTATCGGCATCGTATGCTCCTCTCTCACTTGTCCAGCGAACTGGCCATCTGCGCCATCTGGTCGGCCAGTGCCAGGATGATCTCGTCACGTCGGTCCAGCATGTCGCATCGCTCCAGGAGGGCGTGGATCTCGTCGATCTCCTGGTCGCTGAAGGCGTACTCATCGCCGCCGACCTCGAGGGCCGTGTCCGCGATGAGCGTCACCCTGGGGCTTCGCCTCTGCGCCTTGCGCGGTTGCCGGGGCGGCTGATGCCGCTCGACGAACTCGCACTCGGTGTTGGGTCCGGGTCGGGGGCTGTTCGGGATGAACAGCCGGGACAAGATTCTCTTGCGGAGGCCGTTCACTGGCCGGCGCTCTCACTTGTGAAGGTGCTCATGTCGTCAGCTTCTCCGGTCGGAGCGTGAAGCGCGGCTTTGGCGGGTCACCGACTACGCACAAGATCCCGAGGACCTCGGCGAGAACCGGGTCGCGCTTGGCGATCTCGGCGGGCTTGATCTTCTGCACCCACCGGTCGGGGGCTTTGCCCCACGTGATTCTCAGGAAGCCCGCCTCCAGGCTGATCGGCGCGGCCACACTGCGCCGCACATCGTCGCTGAAAGCGGTGGCGGCCTGGGCCTCAATGGAGGCGACCACAGCGGCGGCCTCCTTAATCTGGGCGTCAAGCTCGGCCAAGCGCGGGTGATCGGCTGTGAGCTCCTGGAGGATCATCTGCCGCTCAATCTGGGCCGCATCGCTGCCGACCTTGGCGCGGACGTAGGTCGTAAGGGTCTCCATGGTGAGGTCGCCGTTGCTCTCGACGATCTCGCCGGTGGACTCGACGATCGGGGCGATCGCAGCCAGCGTCACGGCGCCACCTCCTGCTCTACCACCACGACCCGAAGGCCAGTATCGCGCGCCGCACTGCCATCGCAGGCGGGGCATGCCTCGCGCGCTAGTCGCATGTCACGCGGGTCTGGCATGGTGCCAAGAGCATCGAGTGCGGGCCGGAAGTCGTAGATCATGCCGCATTGCGGGCAGCAGACCATGCCGAAGTCGGCCAGCGTCGGGCCTCGGAAGCGGCCACCGGTCTGCCGAAAGTAGCGGCGGCTCACGGCGCCACCTCCTTGCGCAAGGCCTCCGCGTGCGGGTGTGCGGCGACCAGCTCGTCGAATATGGCGATGGCGAAGCGGATCGCCTCGGCGTCCGTACGGCCTGCTACTGTCCCGACGTGGCTCTCTGCCAGAGGCCGGAGACTTGGCAGCGATGGGCCGTCAGACATGACTGTGCTCTCCAGGATGAGATCGTGGTGCCCCCCATCCTTCCAGAGGCGCAGTTCTACCCGGACCATCTGGCCGTCGGCCTCGGACCCAACCTGCTCGTGGTAGAGAATGCGCGCGCTCATTGAGCCGCCTCCTTCTCTGCCAGCGCACGATCGAGCTGCGCCAGCGCGTCGGCCACGTCGGCCGCCACGTCGTCGCGGGTCATGCGGTTGATCCCGTCGCTGACCTGGCGCAGGATGCACGCGGCGTCGTGGATGGCATCCACGTCGATGTACCAGGGGTCTGAGTCCAGGTGAGCGGGGCGGTCGGGCAGCGCCGCGGTGGCCAGTCTGGCGGTCGTTGCACGAACGGTCGGATTGGCGACGGGGAGCGGGCGGAGGAAGTCGCGCGGGAAGACGTAGTAGCCACTCATCGCTCCACCTCCGCCAGCGTGGCCTTGTACGCCTCCAGGCCAACGTAGTGAGCTGCGATCTGGATCGCCTGCCGCCTGCGTAGCGACATGCGCCATGGCTCCCGGTAGCGCGCCAGCCGCTCGCGGATGTACTCCGCCTCGGCGGCGTCGGCCACCCGAAACGCCTGCACGTACTGCTCAGTCGTGCGGCCATTGCGGGCTGCGAGGTGCGAGCAGTAGGCCGCCAGGTCGGGGTGGATGGGGTATTCAGTTGTGGGTATAGGGGGGGATAGGGTAAAATTCGTGGTGCTCACGGGATCTTACCTCCTTTGAGCCGGACCGCGGGGCGCTTCACTCGCCGCCGCGGTCACCTTGTATGTGGTGAAGACAGAACGAGTATACTCGATACTGACCGTTTTGTCAAGAACCGGTTTTGTCAGTCGGTGGCGCGCAGCCCCGCGTCCGTGAGACGGATGCCTCCGCCCGGCCCGCGAATGCTGACCACAAGAGCCGCGTCCTTTAGTACGCGGACATGCCTCCAGACCGCCCCGTGCCGGATACCAGTTGCGGTGGCGAGCGCCTGCATGGTCACCGGCGACGCGCCCGCGTCGTGCCGCCGGCGCAGCTCGGCGAGGATCGCGCGCCGCGCCACCCGGCCGCGGGCCTGGGTCCAGCGTAAGGGTGGAGTCATGATGTCGGGAAACATAGCAGACTCCAGTGAAATCGTGTAGGTGGACGCCCGGGGCAATCTCGCGTAACTTCCGGCCGAGGCGGGTGTTGTGTTTGGCAAGTGCCGAAACTATGCAGAGGAGGAGACCGTGTCCAAGAAGAAGCTCGGATTTGGCTGCCTTGGGTTGATCATCCTTGCCGTCATTGCCGTGATGCTCATGCCCGGCGGTGATCAGGAGACCGAGGAGGTAGCCCTGCCGCCCGATGTTACACCCAGTCCCGCCCCACCGGCTCCCAGCTTCATGGAGATGGTTGAGTTTCGCCGCGGCGCCACCGATGTGCAGTGGGAGCAATACGCCAAGGAGCGGGAGGGCAACCTCGTCGAGGGCTGGGAGGGTACGGTCTGGGATGTCTACAAGGCCGGCGAACGCTTCAGCGTGACCATCAACGTTGCCGATGAGACCGAGTATCTCACGACAGCGGACCTCCAGCTGACAACAGACAATGTTGAGGCTGCGAACTGGTCGAAGGGCACTCCCGTCAGATTCAGCGGCCGAATCAAGGAAGTGGGATCGGCCCTCGGCGAAGTTACCGACGTTGAATTGGAGGGCGCAACGATCGAGGCCGTCAATCAGTAACGTCGCCTTATCCGTTAGACCACGGGTCCGACCACCAACGGGGCTCCAGACACCGGAGAGGGGAGTTCGATCATGCGGCGCATCAAGCGAGTGCCGCGAAAAGAGTGGCGCAACCAGTCTGCCGCCGAGAGGATCGGCACCGTGATCGTCCTGCTGGTTCTGCTCTTCGGCTGTGCTTGGATCACCCGTGCCTGCACCAGGAGCTTCAACGAGTTCTCGCGCGAGCAGGATGCGACGGCGACGGCCGTGGTGGTCGGCGGTACTCTTACGGCCGAAGCCCCGACGGCAACGCCCGAGCCCAGTGAAACACCGACCGCTGCCGACACCCCCCGGTTGACCGCCAAGCCCTCGGCGACTCCCGATCTTCGGGGAGCATTCGACGCCATGAAGCAGAAGATGGAAGCTGCCAACGAGGCCGCGGGCGACAAGTTCTTCCTGGCGCTCAACCTCAAGCAAGGTGGTCAGCGCTGCGAGATCACCATCGGCGACGCTTGGTACCTCTTGCCTGACTACGAGCAGGAACGGCTCGTAGAATTGCTGGGTGACCAGTATGCCTTGGTGGCCTCGACGTACGGACTCCGAGGTGCCGAACCCAACGAGGCCAACTACCCCACCACATCGCTCGTGGATTCGTTCGGCAAGGAGGTCGCGTATAAGTCCACGTGGCGAACCAAAGTCGTGCGCTAGCCCCCGCCCCGCACCGCCGCCGCGCTGTAACTTC
>Ga0209342_10000466_pt1 | contig 46671 bp, 42 predicted proteins | sample RifCSP16_2_FD_184023 | JGI IMG/M metagenome (GOLD analysis project Ga0209342, IMG submission 184023) | Soil microbial communities from Rifle, Colorado - Rifle CSP2_sed 16_2 (SPAdes) (version 2) | ecosystem: Environmental > Terrestrial > Deep subsurface > Rock core/Sediment | place: Rifle...
CCGCCACCGCCGCCGCCGCCGAACCCACCGCCCGGCCCGCCATTGTTGCACCAGTTGAACCCGCCTCGGCCGCCGCCGCCACCTCCGCCGCCGGGCGCGGCCGGAGCTGCACCCGGAGCCGGCGCAACCGCCGCTACGAAGGGCGTCCCGGAGTTCCCCGCCTCGACCTGCGCGTACACGACGTTGGGGCTCGACCGCGAGACATCCACGGCGATGCGGCCGAGCGTCCGGTTCGGCAGCCCATTCGTCAGCTTGGTCCACGTTCGCCCGGCGTCCTCCGACTTCCAGAGCGCGCTCCCGGGACCGCCGCCGTTGAAGCAGCACCCGCTGCGGCGTCGCTGGTAGCTCGCCGCGTACAGCACGTTGGGGTTCGCGTAATCAATGGCGATGTCGGTGAAGCCCGTGTTCTCGTCCACGAACTTGACCTTCGTCCACGTCTTCCCGGCGTCGGTGCTCTTGTAGACCCCACGGTCGGGATTCGGCGCGAAGAGGTGCCCGGCCGCGGCGACGTAGAGGACGTTCGAGTTGCGCGGGTCAATCACGATGCGCGCGATGCTCTGCGTCTCGCGGAGGCCGATGTGCTCGAACGTCTTGCCGCCGTCGGTGGACTTGTACATCCCGTCACCGAACGACGAGGTCTGGCGGTTGTTCGCCTCGCCCGTGCCGATGTAGACGACGTCGGCGTTCCGCGGGTCCACGGCGATGTCGCCGACGGACGCTGTGGTGTACGTGTCGAAGATGGGAACGAACGTCGTTCCGTTGTTCTCCGACTTGAACACGCCGCCCACCGCGTAGCCGACGTAGATCACGTTCGGATCGGTTGGCGCGACCTCGATGTCGTCAATGCGGCCTCCCATCGAAGCCGGCCCGATCGAGCGGAAGCGGAACGGCGCGAGCAGCGGGTCCGTCGTCTGGTTGATGACGGCGGCCGCCGGGCCGCCGCGACCGCCGCGCCCCTGGCCGGCGAGCGGCGAGACGGCGAGGGCGAGCGCGACCACCGGCACGGCGAAAAGCGCGAGCTGACGAAGTGCGGTTCTCATCGGACGCATCCTGATGGGGGTAGGACGACCGGAATCAGCGAGGCGAGGCCTGGCGGCGCCGTCAGCAGTCCTCCACCACGACCGCGCCGCCCTTCATATCCCAACGCACACCCCGCACCACAACGTTGATGTCGCCCCGCGGATCGGGAGGCGACTTTCCCCTCCGCGCTCAGCGGATCGGTCCGCCTTTGCGCACCTGCGGCACTCCGTCCGTCATCCACTTCGGCGCCGGCTTCCCCATCAGGTAGTGATCGAAAAACTGCTTCATCCGGATCTGGAAGTCCTTCTGGTTGTCGCGGTTCGCCAGGTGGTGCGGCTCGTTCGGGTATGAGAGCAGGATCACCTGCTTGCCGTTGCGGCGCGCCGCGTTGAAGTACTGCAGTCCCTCGATCCAGTCCACGGCGCCGTCCGCGGTGCCGTGCAGGATCAGGAACGGTGTCTTGATGTTCCGGACGTTGAAAATCGGGGACTGCTGCTCGTAGAGGTCGTGCGCCGTCCACGGCGTGACGTTTTCGCCCATCCGCACCTGGCCGAGCTCCATGATGCCCTGCTGGACCGTGCCCGTCTGCTTGTAGAGCTCGTCGTAGAAGCTGATGAGGTTGGTCGGGGGCGCACCGGTCACGACCGCGGCGAACATGTCGGTCTGCGTCACGATGTACGACGACTGGTACCCGCCCCAGCTGTGCCCCTGCAGTCCGATGTGCTTCGGATCGGCGTACCCCAGTTCGATCGCCTTCTTCACCGCGGCCGTCACGCAGTCCACGGCCGAGCTGCCCGGCCGCCCGATCTCGTAGACGACGTCCGGCTGCAGCACGAGATAGCCGTTGCTCGCGTAGGTGGACATCTGCGGGCGGTCGTCGAACGCGGGGATCGAGAACTGGTGGTGCGTGTTCGACATGATCTCGTAGAAGTACACGAGCATCGGGTACCGCTTTCCGGCCTCGTAGCCGGCCGGCAGCGTCAGCGTCGCCTGGAGCTTCTTCCCCTTCGAGTTCGTGTAGTCGAAGAGGACCTTCTTTCCCCACGCGTATTCCGCGTGGAAGGGATTGGCGTCGGTGACCTTCTTTGGCGACTCGAACGCCGCGTTCGCCGTCCAGTAGTCGGGGAACTCTTCGAAGGTCTGCTGCGTGAAGATCACGCGGTCCGCGTGCTCGGCTTTCTGCGCCTGGCCGATCGCCTTGTCGCTCCAGATGAGGGGCGTCGGCGGCTGGCCGGCCGTGAGCCGCCAGTAGCCGGCCTTCTTCGTGCGGTCGCCGTAGGCCGAAAGCGTGAGCGGCTTCGAGAGGTCGAGGCCTTCATCCTCCTCGCCGCCTCCGCCGCCGCGACCACCGCCTCCGCCGCGCCCCCCTCGCCCGCCGGCGCCGAACCGCACGACGCGGAAGACAATCTGCTGCGCCTTCCCGACACCGTGCGTCAGGTTGACCGCCTTGCCGCCGTCGAGCGGCATCTGCCAGACGTCGTACTTGTCGTAGAGGAGCAGCGAGCGGCCGTCCCTCGGCCATCCCGCGACGCCGAAGATCGGCTTCTCGTACGGGTGATCGTCCTCGTCATCCACGAAGCTCTTGCCGGGCGTCGCCGCGTCCACGTCCACGGCCTTGCCCGTCTCGAGATTGAAGGCGAAGACGCCCTTGTCCTTGAGATAGAGGAACCACTTCGAGTCGGGCGAGGTCCCGTACGTGCGCGTCAGCCGCTTCTCGATGAGCGTACGCTCGCCGGTCTCGACGTTCACGCGGTAGAGATCGGCTCGGCTTCCGCCCCACGCCACCTCGCCGCGGTACGCCGCGTCGTTCCGGCCGATGCCGAACCGCGCGTTCGCCGTCGTCTGCACGGTGCGCATCGCGGAGTCGCCGAGGCGCATCAGGGTCTTGCCGGCAACGAGCAGCGCCGCCGGATAGGTCGCGCGGCGTTCCTGCGCGAGCCGCACGACCTGCACCGACTGCGGCTCGGTGTCCTTCCAGTGCCAGACGTCCACGTTGGCCTTGGAGGAGTCCGCCGCGGCGATCTCAGCCTCCTGCTCCTTGATGCCGAAGAACACGCGCGAGCCGTCCTTGCTCCAGCGCGGGGCGGTGAACTCACTCAGGACCATTCCTTTCGGGAACCCCGGGTCCCTGGCGGGCTCGAACTCGAGCGACTTCGCGCGGCTCGTGCCGACGTCGGTCCACGCGAGCAGCGTGTTCTCCTTCTGCTTGAGCTCCTTCGGCTTGTCTCCCCGCAGCACCGCCAGGTGCGCGCCCGTGTCACTCCACGCGAGCTGGTCGTAGTCGGCGCTCGCCGTGCTGAGCGGGCGTGTCTCGCCGCTGGCCGGGTCGAGCAGGTAGAGGCCGTTGCCGAGCCGGTCCGCGGCGTCCACGGTGTAGGCGAAGAGGCGGCCCGCGTCGTCGAAGTCGTACTGGTTGACGTTTCCGACGTTGCGCACGAGGCCGGTCGCGAGTTCGCGCAGCAGGAGATCGGCGCCATTGTGCTTGGCGTCGGCTTGCGCCTTGTTGAGGCGCACCGCGAGCCACTTGGAGCCCTTCGAGAACCGGAACGACGCCGCGTTCGGTACGGGCGTCTTGTCGCCGCTCGCGAGGTTGAGCAGTTCGAGCCGGCGCACGGTGGTCGCCGCACCCTGTGCGTCCGGCGCCGCACCGCGCCCACTCGGCCCCGGCGGTGCGCCGCCACGGCCGCCACCGCGCCCCGCCGCCTGCGGCGGATTCACGTAATAGGCGATCCAGCGCGAGTCGTCGGAGAACTGCGGCCCCGCTCCGCCTCCGCCGCCGGGCGCGGCGCCCTCGCCGCCACCACGGCCGCCGCCCGGCGCCGAGCCGATCGGAATCGTGTACACCTTGTCGCCGTCGAGCTGTTTCACGTAGAGCATCGCGTCGCCGTCGTTCGGCTGGTACGCGTAGCTCATCCAGCGCCCGTCGGCGGAGAGCGCGGTCGAGGTGATGCGGTTCCAGCGCCCGTAGTCGGCGAGGTTGAGGACCTTGAGGTCTTTCGGGTCCTTCGTCGCGGCCCCCGGCCCCGGCTTTGGCACGACGACATTGGATTGCGCGAGGACAAGGAGCGGCGATTGAGCGGCGATCGCGAGGGCGAACGCGAAGGCAATCGCGAACCGCGCGAGACGGGGAAGACGACGCATGGGGACTCTCCGGGGAAAACAGGCTCGCGCCTGCTGCATCCTCGAGTATACGCGCCGTCGGGGCGCAGCGCTCGGCGGTCGCGCGCGGACGTCAGAAGCGCAGCGACAGGCAGCTGAGCCCGCCGTCCATCTTGCGGAACTCCGACATCTCCAGCGTGATCACCGAGTACTCCAGGCGCTCGAGCGCCGCGACGAGCCGGGGAGCGCCATCAGCGACCAGCACGTACGCGTTGGCGCGCACGCAGTTCGCGGCGTATGCCTCCTCCGGATCCACGAGCACCCTCTCGAAGCCACCGAGGGCGGGGTGCCCCGCAAGCCGAGGGCCCACGACGAGCCGGTCGTCGTCCACGCACGAGAGGCCACTCTTCAGGTGCAGCAGGCCCGGGAAGCCGCGGATGTCCACCGGCGTGGAGCTGTAGCCGTGGTTCGCCAGCACGCCGGCGAGCTGCGCCGCACCCGCCTCGTTCGTGCGTCCGGAGATCCCGATGAAGAAGTGATCGCCGGCCGGGCAGACGTCACCTCCATCCAGCGTCCCCGGCTCGCCGATCGCGATGCGCTCCTCGTAGCATTTCGCGAGCGTCGGTGCGAGAAGCGCGACCTCGCCCTGCCGGCTCGGCGCGCCGGGGCGCGCGAGAATCGCGACGCGGTCGGTGAGCACCGCGGTGTCCTCGACGAAGGTGGAGTCGGGGAAGCGCGCATCCGGTTCGAGCGGAATCAGGGAGAGCCCGCAGCGCTCGAGCGCCGCGCTGTAGGAGCCGTGCTGGATCAGCGCGGCAGCGAGGTCCGGTTCGCCCAGCTGCGCCGACGTGATCCCCCGAGCGAAGCTCGTGCCCGGCGGCCGGACGATCGCCCGCGTCAGCATGATTCGTCCCGTGTTGATCCCGCGCGCGGCGCGGTTACGACAGCCCCACGATCTCCCCGTCCGGCTCGATCCCCATCTTCTCCGCGGCCGGCTCCCTTGGCAAGCCCGGCATCGTCATGATGTCGCCCGCTTTCGCGACGACGAAGCCCGCACCCGCCGAGCCGTACAGCTCGTTGATCGTGATGCGGAAGCCCGTCGGCCGGCCCAGCCGCGACGGATCATCAGTCAAGGAATACTGCGTCTTCGCCATGCACACCGGGGTCTGCGCGAGCCCGATGGACTCCAGGTATTCCACGGCGCGCGCCGCCGACGGCGAGTAGTCCACGCCGTCCCCGCCGTAGACTTTCTTCACGATCGTCTCGATCTTCACCTTGATCGGCTCCTCCAGCCGGTAGAGCGGCCGGTACTCGGCGGTCCCGCCGTCGAGCAGCGCGAGCACCTCGCGCGCAAGCTCCTCGCCACCGGCGCCGCCCCGTTCCCAGACATCGCAGAGCACGACGTGCACCCCGAGCTTTGCCGCGTAGTCGTCCACCACCTTGAGCTCGGCGGCGCTATCGGTGAAGAAGCGGTTGAGCGCGACGACGACCGGCACACCAAACTGCCGCACGTTGTTCACGTGATGCTCGAGGTGGGGGAGGCCGCGCTCGAGCGCCCTGAGGTCCTCTTTCGCCAGCAGCTTCTTGTCGGCCCCGCCTTGCATCTTGAGCGAGCGGAGCGTGGCCACGAGCACCGCGGCTTCGGGGTTCAGTCCGCCGACGCGGCACTTGATGTTGAAGAACTTCTCGGCGCCGAGGTCCGACCCGAAACCCGCCTCGGTCACGACGACGTCGCCGAGCGCGAGCGCCGACCGCGTGGCGAGGATGCTGTTGCAGCCGTGCGCGATGTTGCCGAACGGGCCGGCGTGCACGAGCGCCGGCCCGCCCTCGAGCGTCTGCACGAGGTTGGGACGGATCGCGTCCTTAAGGAGCATCGCCATCGCGCCCGCTGCCTTGAGGTCGCGCGCACGCACGGGCGCCTTGGCCGACCCCTCGGTCGCGCCGACGATGATCCGGCCGAGCCGGTCCTCGAGATTCTCGCGGCTCGTCGCGAGCGCGACCACCGCCATCACTTCGCTCGCCGGGATGATCACCCAGCGCTCCTCGCGCGGCACGCCGTGCGGGTGGCCACCGAGGCCGATCACCGCCGTGCGGAGCGAGCGGTCGTTCATGTCAATGGTGCGCGGCCAGCTGATGCGGCGCGAGTCGAGGTGCAACGCGTTGCCTTGGTGCAGATGGTTGTCAATCATCGCCGAGAGCAGCGCGTGCGCACTCGCGATCGCGTGGAAGTCGCCGGTGAAGTGGAGGTTGATGTCCTCCATCGGGATGACCTGCGAGTAGCCACCGCCCGCGGCGCCCCCCTTGATGCCGAATACCGGGCCGAGGCTCGGCTCGCGCATGGTCAGGATCGCGTTCGTGCCCAGCCGGCGAAGCGCCTGCGCGAGCCCGACGCTCACTGTGCTCTTGCCCTCGCCGGCGGGCGTCGCATTGACTGCGGTGACCAGCACGAGTTTCCCGCGCACCGGACGCGTCGCGATCTCGAGCGGCAGCTTGGCCATCAACTTGCCGTACAGGTCGAGGTCGGCGGCGTGAAGACCGACATCGCCGGCGACATCCACGATTGGGCGCGCGTGGACGCTCTGGGCGATTTCGATGTCGGGTGGGACGGGGACGTCCATCTGAGCGGCCAATGGTGGGAGGGAGGGGTGACGTGCGAGAGACGGCGGCGAGGGGCGAGAGACGGCCCGACCTCAGCCGGGCGACTGCAGAATCCGCTCCGGATGAGCGTACACGTTCGCGGTCTGTCCGCGCAACAGGCCGACCAGCGTGATCCCGGCGGCCTCGGCGATGCGCACGGCGAGTCCGGTGGGGCGGGAAACCGCGGCCAGGAGCGGGACGCCCGCCACCGCCGCCTTCTGGACGAGCTCGAAGCTGGCGCGGCTGGTGACGATGAGGAACCCGTCGCCCGGGGCCGTGCCCGCTCGCGCAAGCGCACCCAGCACCTTATCGAGCGCGTTGTGGCGGCCCACGTCCTCGCGGACGACGCGAAGCTCACCCCCGGCGGAGCACCAGGCGGCGGCGTGCACCGCGCGCGTCTCGCGGTTCAGGGGCTGCGCCGCATCGAGCGCGGCGCCGGCGTTCCAGAGCGCCTCGGGCCGGATCGCGAGCGCCGAGACAACCGCGTGCGGCGCGCGCACGGCGTCGTCAATCGCTTCGACGCCGCAGAGCCCGCAGCCGGTGCGGCCCGCGAGCGCACGGGAGCGCGTCGCCAGTCGTTCCACGGCCGCGAGTGGAATCTCGATGCGCAGCTCGACGCCCCGGCTGTGGCGCTCGACTTCCACGCGGCTGATCTCGCTCGCGCTCGAGACGATCTCCTCCGTGAGCGTGAAGCCGACGCCGAGATCCTCGAGGTCGGTCGGCGTGCACATCATCACCACGTGCGGACGTCCGGAATACACAAAAGCCACGGGCACTTCTTCGGCCACGGGCGCCCCGTCCGGCACGGCCAATCCGTTCGTGAGCCGGACGAACGGCCGCGACGCCACCGGGGGCTCGTAGCCGATTCCCGGCATCGGGCCGCCGGGCGCGCTCGCGTCACTCACGGCGCCGACCGCCGCCGTGCACGGGCGCGGCGCCGTCGTTCGCGCGCGACTCGTGAGGCTGCACGAAGCGCCACCCGAAGCGCCCCTTGATGCAGAGATTTCCGAGCGTGATGCCGTTGTCGAGCGGCGAGGTGGCCTTCACGATGTCCCCCTCCTGCACGTGCAGAGTCAACGTGCAGCCGACGCCACAATACGGACAGATGGTGTCGGTGCGCGTCTGGCGCGACGCGTCCCACGTGCCGGCGGCCCGCATCTCGTACTCGGTCTTCGCCATCAGGGCACCCGTCGGACAGACCGCGATGCAGTTGCCGCAGTAGACGCACGCCGAGTCGGGAAGCGGAACCGCCAGCTCGGTGGCGATGCGCGCGTCGAACCCACGCCCCGCGACGGCGATCGCGAACGTGTTCTGGTGGTCCACGCCGCACGCCTCGACGCACTTGTAGCAGAGCACGCATTTTGCGTAGTCCCGCACGTACAGGTCGTTGTCGAGCAACGGGGGCTGCGCGACGGTGGCGGCGTAGGCGGGATCCGGCGGCGCGTGGTGGCCGGGAAGGCTCGCATCCCGAGCGCCGTCGGTCGCCGGCGGCGCCGGCGGGCCGTACCGGCCGGGATCGCAATCGTATTCCGCGAGCAGCGCCTCCACCCCCGGCGTCGCGGAGAGATCCACCGACGACGCGAGAAACTCGAGCACCATCTTGCGCGTGTGCCGCACGCGATCGGACGAGGTGTGGACGACCATGCCGGGTTCCACCACCCGCGAACAACTCGGCACGAGCACGCGCGAGCCCTCGACCTCCACCAGGCAGAGGCGGCAGACGTTGACCGGGCGCAACGTCTCGAGGAAACAGAGCGTCGGTATCTCCAGCCCGAGCGCGCCGCAGGCCTCGAGAATCGTCGCCCCCTCCGGGACGGCGACCGCCCGTTCGTCAATCGTGAGTGCCACCATCGCTCGTGGCGGGCCGGCCGGCCGGCGGAGCTGCACGAACGTGGCCGTCACTGGCGAGCGGTCCCCTCGCGTTCGTACAACCCGAGCTGCTTCACGGCGGATTCGATCGCCGAGTACGCGGTCTGCCCGAGACCGCAGATTGAGCCGTCCTCCATCGCGAGCCCGATCTCGTCGAGCAGTGCCAGCTCGGCGGCGACTCCGCCGCGCGTCCGGCCGCTCGCGATGCGGTGCAGGACCTCCTCCTGACGCACGGTCCCCACGCGGCAGGGCACGCACTGGCCGCACGACTCATCCCGGAAGAAGGCGGCGATGCGCAACACGGTGTCGCGCAGGTCCACCGAGTCGTCGAACACCATCACGACGCCGGAGCCCAGGCTGGCGCCGAACAAGTGCGTGTTTTCCTGCGTGAGATGCAGGTCGAGCTCGTCGGGATGCACGAAGGTTCCGGCGGCGCCGCCGACGAGAACCGCCTTGAGTCGGGAGGCGGGCGAGGGGAGGCCGGCGAGCGTCAGCAACTCGCGGAGCGTGGTTCCCATCGGGACCTCATACACGCCGGGACGCGCGACGCATCCGCTCAGGCAGAAGAGCCGCGTGCCGGTTGAACGCGGCGTGCCGAGTTGCGCGAACGCCGCGGCCCCCTCGAGGATGATCGGCAGCACATTCGCCAGCGTCTCGACGTTGTTCACCAGGGTGGGCTTGCCGAAGAGGCCCCGGCTGACGGGAAAGGGCGGCTTGTTGCGCGGCTCTCCGCGCTTCCCTTCGATGGACTCGAAGATCGCGGTCTCCTCGCCGCAGATGTACGCCCCCGCACCGCGGCGGATCTCCACGTCGAAGCGCGCGCCGCGACCGAGAATGTTCGAGCCGATCAGGCCGGCGTTTCGTGCGCGTTCGATCGCGTTCTGCAGCCGACGGTACGCCAGCGGATACTCCGCCCGCAGATAGATGAACCCCTGCTCGCACCCGGTCGCGAATCCCGCGATCGTCATTGCCTCGACGATCGCGAAGGGATCCTGCGTGAGGAGCACGCGGTCCTTGAACGTGCCCGGTTCGGACTCGTCGGCGTTGCACACGAGGTAGTGTGGCGTGGCGCTCTGGCCGCGCACGGCCTCCCACTTGCGTCCCGTCGGGAACCCCGCGCCACCGCGCCCCTCGAGGCTTGATGCGGTGAGTTCGCGCACCACCGCTTCGCCGCCCATCTCCAGCGCCAATTCGAGTGCCCGGTACCCGCCGGCCGCCCGGTACGCGTCGAGCGACATCGGGTCCACCACCCCGACGCGGCGCAGGAGGCCGAGGGCGGGCGCGCCGTTCCCGGAGCGTCGGGCCGATGCAACCCGCAGCGGGGGCCCGAAAGGCGCGTCTGCCGAGTCCACGTCAGGCGGCGTGCCGCCGCGCAGAAGCGCCGCCGCGTCCGCGGCCGTGATCGGTCCGAGTGACCGCTCGACCGGCCGCTCGCCGGCCTCGATGAGCAGCGCCGCCGGCGCCCGGTCGCAGAACCCGAGGCACGGAGCGTGCACCCAGGCGGCCCTGTCGCGCTCGATCGCGACGCGGTCGCCGTTCGGCCCGTGCGCGATCGCCGGTCCGGCCGTCTTCTCGAGCGCCGCACAGAGGTCCCGCGCCCCCTTCGTCCGGCAGGCGATGTCGTCGCACACGTGCAGCACGCGTCTCGGCCGGGGCGAGGTCGCGAGCATCGCGTAGAAGGTCGCCACGCCCCACGCCTCGGCCGGCGGCACGTCGAGCCGCGCGCACACGTAGTCCAGCCCGCCCTCGCTGATCCACCCGACGCGCGCCTGCAGTGCCTGGAGCGCGGGCAGGAGCAGGTGCCGGCGCGCGCGCGTCTCGCGCCCGCCGAACGTCGCCGTGTGCGCATCGCGCGCGCTCCCGCGCTCGCCGCCGTCCCACGCCGACTGCGGCAGACCCACGACGGCGTCCACCGCCGAGCGTTCGTCGGAGGTCGGGACCGCGTCGAGAAGGCGAAGGTCCATGTGTGGATTGGTGGTTGACTGACCGCTGAGAGCTGAGAGCTGAGAGCTGTCGGCTCTCAGTGCTCAGCCGTCATCAGGGTCGCGCATTCCGGCACCGCGCCAATCGCCGCCCGCTGGCTCCACCCGCACGGCGCAGGCCTTGAACTCCGCGGTCCCCGACTTGGGATCGGACGCATCAATCGTCAGCCAGTTCGTCGCCACCTGATCGGGAAAGTGCAGCGTCATGAACACGAGCCCGGGGCGGAGCGACGCATCCACGTGCGCGGGCGCCACGACGCTGCCGCGGCGCGACGTCACGCGCACCGGCTCGCCGTGCGCCACGCCGAGCCGCGCGGCGTCCTCCGGGGAGAGGTCGAGCGTCTCGCCGCGCCGGAGCGGCGACGCGTATCCGGCGGTCTGCACGCCCGTGTTGTACGACTCGAGCCGGCGCCCCGTGGTCAGAACGAACGGATAGTCGGCATCCGGCTTCTCGACCGGCCCCTCGTGCCGCACCACGGAGAACGGCCCCGCGCGTCCGCGCTTCGAGGGGTCCTGTTCCCAGAGCCGCGCGTGCAGGAACGGCGTCCCGGGGTGCGACTCGTCGGGGCAGGGCCATTGAATGCCGTCGAGTTCCTCGAGCCGCCGATAGCTCATTCCGCCCGCGAAGTGCGGCGCGACCGCGCGGAACTCGTTCCACACGTCCTCCGCGGCGGGCGTGCCCCAGTCGTGTCCGAGCCGCTTCGCGATCTGCGCGATGATCCACAACTCGTCCCTCGCGCCCGCCGGAGGATCCACCGCCTTCCGGCAGCGCTGGACGCGGCGCTCACTGTTCGTCACCGTGCCCTCGCCTTCGCACCACGTCGCCGCGGCGGGGAGCACGACGTGCGCCAGTTCCGCGGTACGCGTCATCACGATCTCCTGCACCACCAGGTGATCGAGACCCGCGAGCAACCGTTCGACGTGATGCGAATCGGCGTCCGAGACGGCGGGGTTCTCACCGATGACGAAGAGCGACGTCATCTCCCCGCGGTCCATCGCACGGAGCATCTGCGTGAGGTTCCACCCGTGCCGCGGCTGAATGCCCACGCCCCAGTGCCTCTCGAACCGTTCCCGGATCTCGGGCTCGAGCATGTCCTGAAAGCCCGGGAGCCGGTTGGGGATCGCGCCCATGTCGCCGCCGCCCTGCACGTTGTTCTGCCCGCGGAGCGGGTTCGCGCCGCTTCCCCAGCGCCCGACGTGCCCCGTGAGCAGACAGAGATTGATCAGCGCGAGCACGTTGTCCACCGCGTCGTGGTGCTCGGTGATCCCCAGCGTCCAGCAGATCATCGCCTTGTCGGCTCTGACGAACGTGTGCGCGGCTTCGCGAATGACGTCGGCGGGCACGCCGGTGAGCCGCTCGCCCTCCTGCAGCGTGAAGGACTCGACCGACTTCAGGTACTCCCCGAAGCCCTCGGTGGCGTTCCTGATGAAGGCCTCGTGGTGCAGGCCGGCGTGGATGATCTCGCGCGCCATCGCGTTCGAGAGCGCGATGTCGGAGCCCACGTGGAGCCCCAGCCAGACGTCGGCCCACCGGGCGGAGGCCGTGCGACGCGGGTCCATCACGTACAACTTTGCGCCGTTCCGTACGCCTTTCAGGGCGTGGTGGAACCAGATCGGATGTGCCTCCCGCGCGTTCGACCCCCACAGAAAGATGACGTCCGTCTCCTCCACCTCGCGGAAGGAACTCGTCCCGCCTCCCAGACCAAAGACCGTCGCCAGACCGACGACGCTTGGCGCGTGTCAGGTCCGGTTACAGCTGTCAATGTTGTTGTTCTTGAACACGACGCGCTGCAGCTTCTGCGCGAGGAAGTTCACCTCGTTGGTGGACTTCGAGCAGCTGAACGTGCCGACCGCGTTCGGCCCGTGGGCCTGCAGGTTGCGCCGGAATCCCTCGGCCGCACGGTCGAGCGCCTCGTCCCAGGACGCCGCGCGGAGGGCACCGTTGTCGCGGACCAACGGGGTGGTGAGGCGGGTGTACGAACGCGCCTTGTCGGCGGGATGAGTACGCGGCATCGGTGGATTGCCCCGGGTGGAGGCCTGAAGAGCAGGTAATGTATATGATTCGTGGGTTCACATCCTTCATCGGACGACTCCCCATGTCCCGACCCCTCGGCGCGCTCTGCCTCCTGCTCGCCGCTCCCGCGTTCGCGTGGACGCAGGCACCCGTCCCCCAGACCGAATCCGATGCCTACACGCGCTACGAGCTCCTCGCGCCCGGGTCGGCCAGGTTCAGGATCATCTACGAAGTCACCGCGACGACCCCGGGCGCCACGTTCTACTTCAACCCGATCCGCAGGGGGAGCATCGCGACGGACGAGTCCGTGTTCGACCGTGCGACCGGGAAACCGCTCGAGTTCGACGTGGTGGGGCAGGCGGTCGCGAGCGCCGCCGGCGTGCGCGGACGCGACACGACGCAGACCTACATCCGCGTGAAGCTGGCGCGCCCGGTGCCCGCGAACGGTGGCGAGGCGCGCGTCCTCATCATCAAGACGTACGAGGACACGGCCAGCTACTACCGACAGGGCGACCTTCTCGTGTTCAGTCGCCCGCTCGGCATCAAGCGGAACGCGGTGGTGCTGCCGGCGGGCTACGAACTCGTTTCGTGCAACTACCCTTCGCAAGTCCTGCAGGAACCGGACGGCCGCGTCGCGATCAGCTTCTGGAACGGCACTCCTGCGGAGGCGCCGCTCCAGCTTCGGGCGCGACCCGCACGAGCCATGGCGGCTTCGGCCGCCGATCTTCGCGCAGCGCCGGGCGTGCGTTCCCGACTCGACGAACGCGCCCACCAGAATCGCGAGATCGTCTACTTCCTCCAGCAACCCGAGACGCACGCCTTCGACCTCTATCACGACTACACGGAATCGCGCCCTGGCGTCAGCAGCTATCTCAACGAGGTACGCGCCGGCAGCACCGTGTCCGAGCCGTCTGCGCAAGACCTCGATTCCGGTGAGGAGCTCAGGTGGGAAGTGCTGAGGGGTGATGCGATCACGAAGGCCGGCCTCACCGTAGCGAACGTGACGCCGCAGTCGGAGGTCGTCGTCTTTCGCTTCGCCCCGGTCCGGCAGGGGGAGAGCATCCGGCTCCGGATGTTCGAGACGTACACCGATACGGCACGCTACCGGCTGGTCGGCGACGAACTGGTGTGGGACCGGAGCTTCGGCCGGCCGGCGAACGCCGTGGTGCTGCCGAGCGGTTGGATGCTCACGAACAGCTCGATCCCCGCGACGGTGCGAGAAGAGCCGGATGGCCGGATACGGCTGGACTTCGTCAATCCGCGCCCGGACGAGATCGCGGTGCTGATCACGGCGCGGCGGCGGGGGACAAAATGATGCAATACAGAATGGTTCCTTTCGCCACCTGCCTCGCGATTGCCGCGCTTGTGCGGGGCGCCTCCGCGCAGGCGCCGACCACACATCGCATCACTCCCGACACCTTCTGGAACACGCTCGATCGCCGGCATCCGGTCGTCGCGCGCGTCAGACCCGGCGACGTCGTCGTCACGAAGACCCTCGACGCCTCCGGTTATGACGACCACGACGTCCGCCGCGCGGCGTCGAGCAATCCGATGGTGGGACCGATCTATGTCGAGGGGGCGGAGCCCGGCGACGCGATCGCGATCCGCTTCCGGAGAATCCGTCTCAATCGGGCGAACGCCTGGTCGTACTACCGGCTGGGCACGTTCTCGCTGACGCCCGACGCCGTGGAGCGGCTCTACCCCAACAGCTACAAGCCGGAGTCCGTGCGACCCGGCCGCGCGAACCTCCTCTGGTGGGACGTGGACGTCGCGCGTGGCACCGTGAAGCTGCGCGACCCCGTGAGCACGGTGGCGAAGCTGGAGTTCACCGCGCAGCCGATGCTCGGCGTGGTCGGCGTGGCGCCCGCCGGCGACTTCGCGCCCACGTCGGGGCCGTCGCGGGAGTACGGCGGCAACATGGACTTCAACGAGATCCGCGAGGGCTCCACGGTCTGGCTGCCGGTGTTCCACCCCGGCGCGCTCCTGTTCGTCGCCGACGGTCACGCGCTGATGGCCGACGGCGAGCCCACGGGCGCGGGGATCGAGACCTCGATGGACGTCGAGTTCTCGGTGGACCTGAAGAAGGGCGCGCGCCTCACCGGTCCGCGCGTCGAGAACGCGGACCACATCATCTCGGTCGGGAGCCAGGCGGAGTTCGTGAGCACGCTCGACCACGCGCTGCGGTTGGCGACTACCGACATGGTCCGCTGGCTCACGGAGGAGTACCGGCTGGAGCCCTGGGCCGCGCACCTGATGATCAACGCGGTGGGCGAGTACGAAGTGGTGACAGTGGCCGGCTCGATGGCGCTCAAGGTGGCGAAGCGGCACTTGCCGGCGCGTCAGCCGTAGCGACGATCGGACCCCCCAGCGTACCGCACAGCCTCGTGCCCAACGCCCGCCGCACCCACACTTTCACCGAATCGGTCATCCGCGAGATGACGCGCGTCGCGCAGCAGTACGGCGCGATCAACCTCGCGCAGGGCTTCCCGGACTTTCCGATGCCCGAGGCGATGAAACACGCGGCCTACGATGCGATCGGGCGGGACCTCAACCAGTACGCCATCACCTGGGGCGCGAAGAAGCTCCGCGACGCGATCGCCGGCAAGTACGCGCGCCGCTACGGGATGCCGGTGGACCCCGAGCGGGAAATCACCGTCTGCTGCGGCGCGACCGAGGCGATGGCCTCCGTGGTCCTCGCGCTCATCAATCCCGGCGACGAGGTGCTCATCTTCGAGCCCTTCTACGAGAACTACGGGCCCGACGCGATTCTCTGCGAGGCACACCCGGTCTTCGTCCCGCTCACCCCGCCGGACTGGCACTTCGACGCGCGCACGCTCGAGCAGGCCATCACGGCGAGGACGCGCGCGATCATCCTGAACTCGCCGCACAACCCCACCGGCCACGTTTTCTCGCGCGACGAGCTCGCCACCATCGCCCAGCTCGCCATCGCGCACGATCTCCTCGTCCTCACCGACGACCCGTACGAGTACATCGTCTTCGCCGGCGCGCACACGCCGATCGCGACGCTCCCCGGCATGCGCGATCGAACGGTGACGATTTCAAGCCTCTCGAAGACCTTCAGCATCACAGGCTGGCGCATCGGTTACGCGATCGCCCCCGAGGAGCAGACGAGCGCCATTCGCAAGGTGCACGACTTCCTCACCGTGGGCGCGCCCGCCCCTCTCCAAGACGCCGCCGCGATCGGCTACGGGTTCGACGAGGCGTACTACGCCAAGCTCTCGGCCGACTATCAGGCCCGCCGCGACTACCTCGGCGCCGCGCTCCGGGAGGCCGGTTTCCGCTTCGCGAACCCCGACGGCGCGTACTACTTCCTCACCGACTTCACCGACCTCAGCGACGAGGACGACGTCACCTTCGCCAAATGGATGGCCCGGGAGATCCGCGTCGCGACCGTCCCCGGCTCGAGCTTCTTCCGGCCGGGCGCCGCCGAAGGGAGGCGTTACGTCCGCTTCGCGTTCTGCAAGCGGCACGAAACCCTCGAACAGGCGGTCACGCGTCTCGCCCGCCTTCGCGCCCGAACCTGAGTGACGCGCACGTGACACCCCCGGGGAAATTCCTTGCTGACCCCCCCGCGAACTTCTAGCTTTCTGTCACTTACCCGAGCACAGAGAGCGGCACCCTCGTGACCCAATACCAGCACGCCCGCGTCCCCTCCGGCGGTGAGCGCATCGAGGCCGCCGGCGGCGTCTTCACGGTGCCCGATCGCCCCATTGTTCCCTTCATCGAGGGGGACGGCACGGGCCCCGACATCTGGCGCGCGGCCGTGCGCGTGTTCGACGCCGCGGTCGAGCGCGCATACGGCGCAAAACGCAGGATCGCCTGGATGCAGGTCCTCGCCGGCCAGAAGGCCTTCGACGCGACCGGCGAGTGGATGCCGGCCGAGACGCTCGACGCGGTGCGCGAGTTCAAGATCGCGATCAAGGGCCCGCTCACGACGCCGGTCGGCGGCGGCATCCGCTCCCTCAATGTCGCGCTCCGGCAGGAACTCGATCTCTACGCGTGCATCCGGCCGGTCCGCTACTTCCAGGGCGTGGGCGCGCCGATGAAGCACCCCGAGAACCTCAACATCGTGATCTTCCGCGAGAACGTCGAGGACGTCTATTCCGGCATCGAGTTCAAGGCCGGCTCGCCCGAAGCGAACAAGCTCCGGGACTTCATTCAGACCGAGTTCCAGAAGAAGATCCGCGAGGGCTCGGCGATCGGCGTGAAGCCGATGTCCCCCTTCGGCACGAAGCGGCTCGTGAAGAAGGCGATTGACTACGCCCTCACGCGCGGCCGAAAGTCGGTGACGATGATGCACAAGGGCAACATCATGAAGTTCACCGAGGGCGGCTTCCGGGACTGGGGCTACGAGGTCGCGCGCGAGCAGTTCGGCGATATGGTCGTGACCGAGGCCGACCTGCAGAAGGCGGGCACCAAGGCGCGCGCCGACGCCGTCATCCTCAAGGACCGCATCGCCGACTCGATGTTCCAGCAGCTCCTCCTGCGACCGGACGAGTACGACGTCATCGCCACCCCCAACTTGAACGGGGACTACATCTCCGACGCCGCGGCGGCGCAGGTGGGTGGGCTGGGGATCGCGCCCGGCGGGAACGTCGGTGACGAGGCCGCCGTCTTCGAAGCGACGCACGGCACCGCCCCCAAGTACGCGGGGCTCGACAAGATCAATCCGGGGAGCCTGATACTCTCCGGGGTGATGATGCTCGAACAGATGGGATGGCAGGAAGCGGCCGGGCTCATCATCCGTGGCGTGGAGCGCGCGATCGCCGCGAAGACGGTGACCTACGATCTCGCGCGTCAGATGCCGGGCGCGACCGAGGTGTCCACCTCGAAGTTCGGGGATGCGGTAATCGCCGGGATGCGGGACTGATGCCGCGCGCGAGCGGCGGCCGGCGGACCGCGGGCGGCCCCTTCGGGCTCAGCGTCCACGCGGGTGATCCGGCGCGCCTCCGGACGCCGCTCCTCGCCGTCCTCCTCCCGTCCGGCAAGCCGGTGCCGCGCGCGCTCGCCGCGCTCGACCGCGTGACGGGGGGCGGCATCGCGCGCGCCGTCCGCCGGAAGGACTTCAGGGGGAACCGGGACGAGGCGTTCCTGCTGTACGCCGAGGGCCGCGGCCCCGAGCGTGTGCTCCTGGTGGGCCTGGGCGCGTCGCCCGATGCCGCCGCCCTCCTGCGCGCCGCCACGCTCGCGGGCCGGCGCGGAAACGCGATGGGCGTGGAGCGCATGGCGCTCTGGGCCGAGGGGCTCGAGGACGCCGCCATCGAGAACGCGGCGGTCGGCGTCTCTCTCGGGGCGTGGGAGTTCACGCAGTTCCGGACGCCGCCGCCGGAGCAGGAACGCGCCAAGCCGCTGATTGCCGCGACGGTGTGCGTCTCGCGCACGCGCGGCGCCGCGCAGGCCCTCGGCCGGGGCACCGCCGTCGCGGACGGGCAGCGGCTCGCGCGCCATCTCGCGATGCTCCCCGGCAACGTCTGCACGCCCAGCTACCTCGCGAACGAAGCGCGGAGGATCGGCCGGCGGCGGCGCCTGCGCGTGACCGTTCTGGGCCGGCGCGAGATGCGGCACCTCAAGATGGGCTCGTTCCTCGCTGTCGCGCAGGGCACGCCGCAGGACCCCAAGCTCATCGTGCTGGAGTACCGCGGCGGCCGGCGCGCACAGGCGCCCGTCGTGCTCGTGGGCAAGGGACTCTGCTTCGATTCGGGCGGCATCTCGATCAAGCCCGCCGACCGGATGGAGTGGATGAAGTTCGACATGAGCGGCGCAGCCGGCGTGCTGGGCGCGATGGAGGCCATCGCGCGGATGAAGCTCCGGATCAACGTCGTCGGCCTCATCGGCTCCACGACCAACATGCCGAGCGGCACCGCGATGAATCCGGGGGACGTCGTTCGCGCGAGCAACGGCAAGACGATCGAGATCGTGAACACCGACGCCGAGGGGCGCCTCGTCCTCGCCGACGTGCTGTCGTACGCCGCGCGATTCAAGCCACAGGCGGTGGTGGACGCCGCGACGCTCACGGGTGCGGTGGTCGTCGCCCTCGGGAACGCGGCGACCGGGGTGATGGGGAATGACCAGGGCCTCGTTGACGAGGTGCTCGCGGCGTGCAAGCGGGGCGGAGAGCCGGGCTGGCAACTTCCGCAGTGGCCGGAGTACAAGGAGCTGTTCAAGTCCGACATCGCGGACATGAAGAACGCGGGCGCGCGCGGCGCGGGGACGATCACCGCCGCGCTCTTCCTGGCGGAGTTCACCGACTACAAGTGGGCGCATCTCGACATCGCCGGCACGGCCTACACGGAGACGGACCTCGTGGCGCTCCCGCGTGGACCCACGGGCGTGCCCGTGCGCACGTTCGTCGAATTCGTGCGGGGGAGGGCGCGCTGAGTTTCTGCGCGCGCGCGCTGCTCGCCGCCAGCGTGTGCGCGCCGCTCGTCCTGGGTGCGCAGCAGCCGCCGCCGTCGCGGCCCCCGGTCCCTCCCGCGCCCGCACGCGACACCACAAAGCCCATCCCGGCGCCTGACACCGTGCGCAAGGCCGCCGCCCGGGACACGCTCGCGCCCCGCGATTCCGCGCGGGCCGACGGCGCCCAGCCTTCGACCCCGCGTTCCCGTGCGGCACCGGACACCCTCCAGACGCCCATCGCGCGCCCCTACGCCCCGCGCCCGACCGAACTCGGCACCGGCATCGTGCATTGGGACCGCGATGCGATCTTCGCCTCGGGCGCGCTGACGCTCGGCGAACTCCTCGACCAGGTCCCCGGCGTCACGGGCCTGACGACCGGCTTCATCCTCGCGCCCCAGGTGGCCGCCTGGTACGGCGATCCCGCCGGCGTCCGCATCTTCGTGGACGGCGTCGAGCGCGACCCGCTGAATGCACGGAACGGCGGCATCACCGATCTCGCCGCCGTGCCGCTCTGGGCGATGGAGGACGTGCGCGTCGAACGCACCGCGCGTGAGCTTCGCGTGCACCTCCGCTCGTGGCGCGTCGAGCGTACCGCGCCCTCGACGCGCACGGACGTCCTCACCGGCTCCGAGAACCTGAACCTGTACCGCGGGTGGTTCGGGGCCCGCCTCTCCAACGGCGGCGCCATCCAGTTCGCCGCGCAGCAGCACAGCAGCGCCTCGCGCGGCGGCATGGATGGCGATGCCATGGGCGCGATGGCGCGCGTGGGTTGGGCGCGTGGCCGCTGGAGCGTGGACGGCACGTTGCTCCGACAGGGACTCGACCGCGCGTCGGGCGCCCGTTACCTCGCAACGACACCCGTGCCGAACGCGCTCCCGGGGTTCAAGGGCAGCGAAGGTACCGCCTATCTCCGCGTGGCATGGCGCGACCCGGAAGCGCCCGGGCCGTGGGTGCAGCTGACCGCCGCCACGATCAGCGCCGGAGAGAGCCGCACGACTGCCGGCCAGGGCGCGGGGTCCGGGCAGAGCGCCTCGACGACGGCCGCGACCGACAGCGTGGATTCGACGGCGGTCCGATCGCAGTACGTCGTCGCGGCCGGGTTCACGCAGTGGGGCGTGCGGCTCAGCACGACGAACCGCCTGCGTTCGATCAACGGGAGATCGTTCTTCTCCCCGGGGGCCCGCGCCGAATACGAGTCCCGGCTGTTTACGCTCTCCGCGTTCGGTGAGCGCGGCCCCGACTCCACGACGCGAACGGACGTGCAGGCGCGGGTCGCGCCCTTCTCGTGGCTCAATGTGGGCGCCTCGTTGAGCCGCGCCTCGCCGAAGCACGCCGGGATCGGCCCGACGGTGACCGCCGCGCGCGTCGAGGCGGGCGTGCGGATCTTCGACCGGTGGCTGACGGCCGGCGTCGTGACGCGCAGCGCGGGACGGCTCGACGCGCCCGTCGAGCTCGACACGGTGCTCCGCGCGGTGGACGCGCCGGCCGCATCCGCGACGATCGTCGGGTTCCGCGGCCCGCTCTGGCGCGGCGTCTCGCTCGACGTGGACGCCATCAACTGGGACGCGCCAGGGTCCTATCGCCCCCAGCAGCAGGTGCGCGCGCGCCTCTGGTTCGCCTCGTCGTTCCTGCGCAGGTTCCCACGAAACACGTTCCACCTGCTCGCCGCGGGGACGTACGACTACCGCTCGACGACGCTCGTGCCGAGCGGTACGGACCCCTACGGCCAGCGCGCGATGGCCGCCGGCGCGCTCGGCTCCCTCCTCGAGATTCGCATCGGCAGCGCCGTCATCTCCTGGCAGACGAGGAACATGCTCGCGGAGATCTACGAGACGTACCCCGGGTACGTGATGCCGAGGCTGGTCAATGTCTACGGCGTGAGGTGGGAGTTCTGGAACTGACGACGAGGGAGAAGCGAGGAGTGCTGGGTTGACCGGACGAAGGAGAAGAGCGAGGGGAGAAGGGAAGGGAGAAGGGAAGGAGCGGGAACGTTCTGCTGGCGAGCGCATTGGAACGGTGACGGTTTTGCTGGCTCCGGGTGCCATCGTGGGGCGTCTCGCTCATCCTCCGCTCACTTGTCTCTCCTCCCCTCTTCTCCGCCCGGTTAACTCCGCACTTCGCCCTTCTCTCTCGCTTTACAAACCCCTTGTCGCACCGTAACTTATCAAGTTCCACATGATCAGATCCATGACCGGTTTCGGCGCGTCCGAGGGCGCGGTCGGCGGCGCGCGCGTCAGCGTCGAGCTGCGTACCGTCAACCACCGGTTCTTCAGCCCGTCTCTCAAGCTCCCCTCGGCGCTGGCCCGGTGGGAGCCCGAGGTGCGCGAGGCCCTCCGGCGGCGCATCGCGCGCGGTCATGTGACGGTCACCGCGCGTATCGAACGGCCGGCCGAGAGCGGCGCCGTGCTCGACGAGGGGAAGTTCTCCTTTTACGCGACTGCGCTGCGCTCACTGCGCGACCGCCACGGTCTGGGCGGCGAGGTGGACGTCGCGACGGTGCTCCGGATGCCCGATGTCGTGCGGGCGGACGCGGAGGACATCGTGCAGGGAAGCGCCGACCCGTTCGTGGCGCTCGTGGAGACCGCCACGGACGCGCTCACCGCGATGCGCGAGGCCGAGGGAGCGCGGCTCGCCCGCGTACTCCTCGACCGCCTCGCCGTGGTCGAGGACGCGCTGCGCCGGATCGCCGAGCGCGCCCCCGAGCGGGTCGTGGCGCAGCGCGACCGGCTGCGCGAGAACGTGCAACAGCTCGCCGAGGGCGTCGCGCTCGACGAACAGCGGCTCGCGCAGGAAATCGCCATCCTCGCCGACCGTCTCGACGTGGGCGAAGAACTCGACCGGTTCCGCGCGCACGTCGCGGCGTTTCGCGACACGCTCGCCTCGCCCGGCGCAGCGCCGGTGGGCAAGCGTCTCGGCTTCCTGCTGCAGGAAATGCTGCGTGAGGCGAACACCGCGGGGAGCAAGGCGAATGACGCGTCCATGCAGCGCGACGTCGTGGTGGTGAAGGAGGAGCTCGAGCGCATCCGCGAGCAGGTGGAGAACCTGGAGTGAATCCCTTTCCCATCGTGCTCTCCGCTCCCTCCGGCAGCGGGAAGACGACCGTCACCCGGCGGTTGATGGAACGGCGCACGGACATCGGCTACTCGGTGTCGTGCACGACGCGCGCCCCGCGCGAGGGTGAGGTGGACGGCGTGGACTACCACTTCCTCACCGAGGCGGAGTTCGCCGCGCGGCGCGAACGCGGCGATCTGGCGGAGTGGGCCGTGGTGCACGGCCGCTCGTACGGAACGCTCAAGTCGGCGGTGCAGAAGGTGCTCGACTCCGGACGGCACGTGATGATGGACATTGACGTGCAGGGCGCCGCGCAGTTCGCCGCGGCCTATCCGACCTCCGTGCTCATCTTCATCCTGCCGCCCTCGGTGGAGGAACTCGTCGAGCGGCTGCAGGAGCGCCAGACGGAAGACCACGCGACGCTGCTCACGCGCCTCAAGAGCGCACGCACGGAGCTGCGCGCGGTGGACAGCTACCATTACGTCGTGGTCAACGACGACCTCGACACCGCGGTGGACCGCGTGTCGTCCATCGTGGACGCCGAAGAGGTCAAGCGCCAGCGCGTTCGCACGCTCGACGTGCAGGTCACGGGCCTCATCGCGCGCCTCGAGCAGCAGATCTCGAACTTCTCCACGTAGGGGTGCGCAGCTCGCCTCGTCCGCCATCCGTTCTCTCTCCCCCGACCTCCGCCCTTTACCTTCCCTCACGAGCCCTTTCCTCATGCGAGTCTTCACACCAACCGAAGTCACCACCCACGCCGCCAACAAGTACCTCTCCGTGCTCGTCGCGGCGAAGTTCGCGCGCGTGCTGAACGAGTTTCCCCGTGATCGCTCCGCGAGCGGCGAGAAGAAGCTCACGACCCGCGCGCTCGAGGAGCTGTCGGGCGGGGCGATCGAGTACCGCGTGGTGCCCCGGCGCCGCCCGGCGGAGTAGGGCGCGGCGGCGGCGCGGCTCCGGAGCGACGCCGTGCGTCCGTACGCGGGCCGGCACATCCTCCTCGGCGTCACCGGGGGAATCGCGAGCTACAAGACGGCGTGGCTCGCGCGGCTCCTCGCGCAGGCCGGCGCGCTCGTGGATGTCGTGCTCACGCACTCGGCGCGCGAGTTCGTCGGCGCCGTCACCTTCGAGGCGCTGACCGGTCGGCCGGTGCACACGGAGCTCGTCGCCGCGGGGCACGCGCTCGATCATATCACGCTCGCGCAGGCCGCCGAGCTCGTCGTCGTGGCGCCGGCCACGGCGGACTTCCTCGCGCGCGCCGCCTCGGGTCGCGCGAACGATCTCCTCGCCGCCTGCCTCCTCGCCGCGCGCGCCCCGGTGCTCCTCGTGCCCGCGATGAACGATCGGATGTGGGCACATCGGCAGACGGTCGCGAATGTCGCGCACCTGCGCGCCCTCGGCTACGGCGTGCTCGATCCCGCCGTCGGGCCGCTTGCCTCGCCACAGGAGGGCGCCGGGCCGGGCCGGATGGCCGAGCCGGAGACGATCTTCGATCACCTCGGGCGCCTGCTGGAGCCCGGCGGCGCGCTCGCCGGCCGGCGCGTCCTCGTCACCGCGGGGCCCACGCGAGAGCGTCTGGACCCCGTGCGCTTCCTCTCGAACGAGTCGAGCGGCAAGATGGGCGTCGCGGTGGCGGCCGCCGCTTGGCGGCGCGGCGCGGAGGTGACGCTCGTAGCCGGTCCGCTCGGCGTGCCGGCGCCCACCGGCGCGTGCGTCGTCCACGTCGAGACCACCGCCGAGATGCGTGACGCCGTGCGCGCGGCGCTCCCGAACGCGGACGTGCTCGTGATGGCCGCGGCGCCCGCGGACTTCCGCCCGAAAGCGGCCGCCGCATCGAAGATCACGAAGGCGCGACGGCCCGCGGCGATCCCCCTCGCGGACACCGCCGACATTCTCACCTCGACGCGCGACGCCCGCCGGCCGGGCGCCGTCGTCGTCGGCTTTGCGCTCGAGACGGACGACGCGCTGGGGCGCGCGAAGGAGAAACTCGCGGCGAAGGCGCTCGACCTCATCGTCGTGAACGACGCGGGCGAGGAAGGAGCGGGATTCGGTGTGGACACGAACCGCGTGACGCTGCTCGCGCCCGACGCCGAGGCGGAAGCGCTCCCGCTCCTGCCCAAGTCCGAGGTCGCCGACGCCATCCTGGACCGCGTCGAGCAGCTGCTCGGCGTCCGGAAGTCGCGCGGCGCGAAGAAGAAAACCGATGGACGCTAGAGATCGCCTCCGCCGGTATCTCGAGCAGCGCCGCGAACTCGGCGAAACCGAGTTCGTGCTCGACGCGCTCCCGGTCGAGCAGGCGCTGCGCGTCCTCGGCATCCGGGGCGAACTCCCGGCAGTCCCCGGCGCGCGGGACGAGCCGCCGGGCCCATCCGCCGTGCGCGAGGCGGCCGAGCGCGCCGGCGCGTCCGGCGACTGGCGCGCGGCGTTGCGCAGCATCGGCGCCGACCAGCCGGGCAGCACCGTGCCGCGTCGAGACTTGCCCCGTCCGCTTCCGCCCGTCGCGCCCGTCGCGCCCGTCGCGCCCGTCGCGCCCGTCGCGCCCGTCGCGCCCGTCGCGCCCGTCGCGCCCGCCGGGAGCACCGCGCCCGTCGAGCCCCTCACGCCCGTCGCGCCGTCCGCCGGGAGCACGGCGCCTCCGCCCCTCGGGCGCAACGCGTTCTATCCCGCCGCGGAGAGCACGGGCGCATCGCCGGCCCCGCTCAAGCCGGGCATCGTGATCGGCGCGCCGATGGGCGATCTGCTCGGCGGTCCGCTCGACCACCTCGATTCGATCGAGGCGGTCGCGACGGCCGTCGCCGCCTGCACGGCGTGCTCGCTTCATCGCGGCGCGAAGCATCCCGTTCCCGGAGAAGGGAATCCGCACGCGGGCTTCGTGTGCGTCGGCGAAGCACCGGGCGCGACGGAGGACGAGACCGGCCGTCCCTTCGTGGGCCAGGCGGGCCAGCTCCTCACGAAGATCCTCGAGGCAATCCACTTCAGGCGCGAGGACGTGTTCATCTGCAACGTGCTCAAGCACCGCCCGCCGGGAAACCGCAATCCCGCGCCCGAGGAGGTCAGGGCGTGCAGTCCGTTCCTGATGCGCCAGCTCGAGCTGCTCAAGCCGCGCGTGATCCTTGCACTCGGCGGCATCGCGGCGCAAACTCTCCTGCAGACTTCGCAGCCGATCGGAAAGCTGCGGGGCCTGGTACACCGCTTTTACGGGGTGCCCCTGATCGTCACCTACCACCCCGCCGCGCTCCTGCGCAATCCGGCGTGGAAGCGCCCCACCTGGGAAGATGTCCAGTTCGCCCGCCGAGTTTTCGATAGCGCCGCCAGCGGCGCGTGAGCAGAAGGCCTTCCGCGACCGCCTCCCGCCGTACTCGGAGGACGCGGAGCAGGCGGTCCTGGGCGCGATGCTCCTCGACGCCGACGCCCTCGTGCGCGCCGTCGAGCTCGTGGACGAGTCCATGTTCTTCCGCGAGGCGCACCGGCGGATCTTCCGCGCGATGCTCGCCCTCCACACGGCGGGCGCGGTCCTCGACCCCCTGACCCTCGCCGACGAGCTCGAGCGGCAGGGCCTGCTCGCCGCCGCCGGCGGCAAGGACTACATCGGCACGCTCCTCGACGTCGTTCCCACGGCGGCGAACATCGCGTACCACGTCGGGATCGTGAAGGAGAAGGCGCTCCGGCGGCGCCTCATCGAGGTGGCGCAAGGGCTCGTCGTCGAGGCGCACGAGTCACCCGCGGGCGCATCCGACCTCCTCGACCTCGCCGAGCACCGGATCTTCCAGGTCAGCCAGCAGCGCGGCTCCGAGGGGTTCACGCGCATCAAGGAGCTGCTCTGGCCGGCGATGGAGCGCATCGAGCAGTTGCGGGAGGGAGGGCCCCTCACCGGCGTGCCGAGCGGATTCGTGGACCTCGACAAGCTCACGCTCGGCTTTCAGCCGTCGGACCTCATCATCGTCGCCGGGCGCCCCTCGATGGGGAAGACGGCGTTCGTCCTCAACATCGCCCAGTACGCGGCGGTCGAGAGCAACATCCCCACGGCGATCTTCTCGCTGGAGATGGCGAAGGAATCGCTCATCATGCGCATGCTCGCCTCCGAGGGGTTCATTGACGCGCAGCGGCTCCGCTCGGGCAAGCTCAGCAGCCAGGACCACTCGAACCTCGCCAAGGCCGCCGCCCTGCTCGGGCAGGCACCGATCTGGATTGACGACACGCCCGGGCTGACGCTCCTCGAGATCCGCTCGCGCGCGCGGCGCCTCAAGTCGCAGGTGGGCATCAAGATGGTCGTCGTGGACTACCTGCAGCTCATCGAGGGACCGCCGAACACGGAGAATCGCCAGCAGGAGATCAGCTACATCTCGCGCTCGCTCAAGATCCTGGCGAAGGAGCTGGCGGTGCCGGTCATCGCGCTCTCGCAGTTGTCGCGCGCGCCCGAGCAGCGCGCGGCCGAACACAAGCGGCCGCAGCTCTCCGACCTGCGCGAGTCGGGCGCGATCGAACAGGACGCCGACGTCGTGATGTTCATCTACCGTCCGGAGATGTACGACCGGCCCGTGGACGACACGGGGAAGCAGGTGACGCTCGCCGACGGCACGCCCATCGAGGGACTCGCCGAGGTGATCATCGGGAAGCAGCGGAACGGCCCCACGGGACAGATCCGGCTCACCTTCCGCAAGCAGTTCACGCGCTTCGAGAACTTCACCGCGCGCCAGCCGGGATAGCCGAGGCCGCGACGAGATGGCGCGGGCCAGGACCGTGTATCGCTGCACCGAATGCGGTGCGGAGCACGCCAGGTGGGCGGGCCGCTGCGACGCGTGCGGCGAGTGGAACACGCTGGTGGAGGAGGTCGCCACGCCACGCGCCGGCGACGGCGGCGCCGCCCGGCGGAAGGCCGGCGTCGGGGCACTGGGAAGCGGCGGGCGCGTCGCGCAGACGCCGCGCCTCAAGGAAGTGGTGGGCGCCGAGGACCACCGGTTGCGCACGGGGCTCGACGAGTTCGACTTCGTGCTGGGCGGCGGCATCGTGCCGGGCTCGATGGTCCTCGTGGGCGGCGAGCCCGGGATCGGGAAGTCCACGATCCTCCTGCAGGTGGCCGCGCAACTCGAGGCGACCGGCGTTCCGGCGCTCTACGTCTCGGGCGAGGAGTCGCCGCTCCAGGTGAAACTGCGCGCCGACCGGCTCGGCGCCGGCGAGGTGTCGCTCCTCGGCGAGACGCTCCTCGAGACGATCCTCGCCACGGCCGCCGCGCGCGCGCCGGCCGTGATGGTCGTGGATTCCATCCAGTCGGTCTTTACCGGCGACCTCGAGGGCGCGCCCGGCAACGTCGGCCAGGTACGCGAGTGCGCCGCGCGGCTCATGCGCTTCGCGAAGGAGAGCGGCACCGCCGTCTTCGTGATCGGCCACGTGACCAAGGGCGGCGGAATCGCGGGCCCCAAGACGCTCGAGCACGTCGTGGACACCGTGCTGTACTTCGAAGGCGAAGGCTCGCTCGACCACCGCGTGCTGCGTGCGACGAAGAACCGTTTCGGGTCGGTGGACGAGATCGGCGTCTTCCGGATGACGGAGCAGGGGCTGATTCCCGTCGAGAACCCCTCCGCGCTCTTCCTCGGCGACCGTGAGAAGCACCACGCGTCGGGGAGCGCGGTGACGGCGCTGCTCGAAGGAACGCGGCCGCTGCTCCTCGAGGTGCAGGCGCTCGCCGCGAAGGCGGGCTTCGGCACGCCGCAGCGCGTTACCACCGGCTACGACGCGCGACGGCTGGCGCTCCTGCTCGCGGTGCTCGACAAGCGCGCGGGCCTCGCGTTCGCCAACCTCGACGTCTTCCTCAACGTGGTGGGCGGCGTGCGGATGCAGGAGCCCGCGGGCGACCTCGCGGTCGCGGCGGCGCTCGCCTCGAGCCTGTACGACCGCGCGCTGCCGCCCGACGCGATCTTCGTCGGCGAGGTGGGGCTCGGCGGCGAGGTTCGCGCGGTCTCGCAAGTCGAGCGACGCATCGCCGAGGCGGAGAAGATGGGCATGCGCACGGCGTACGTCGGGGAGCGCAGCGTCCCGAGGCGCGGGTCCCGCACCATTCGCGTCGAGGGGGTGCCCACCATCGCGGACCTCTTCCGGCAGCTCTTCCGGTGAACGTCACGGTCCGCGACGTCGGCGTCGTGATTGCCGCGGCCGGCGCGAGCACCCGGGCGCCGGGTGGCGGCGTGGAGCTCAAGCAGTTCCGGTGGGTCGCCGGCAAGCCGATGCTCCTGCACTCGCTCCAGACGTTCCAGCAGCGCGACGACGTGGCGATGGTGGTCTGCGTCCTGCCGCGCGCGTACGCGGGCGACCCGCCGCCCTGGCTCTTCCAGTGCGACCTCGACCGGATGCTGGTCTCGGTTGGCGGTGAGACGCGGAGTGAGTCGGTGGAGCGCGGGCTCGAGGACCTGCCGAGCGAGTGCCGATACGTGCTCATCCACGACGCGGCGCGCCCGCTCGCGACGGCGGCGATGATTGACCGCGTGGTGCAGGAGGCGCGCCGTGGGCACGGCGCGGTGGCCGCCCTCCCCGTGGTGGACACCCTCAAGGCCGTCGGCGACGACGACCGCGTCGTGCGCACGGTGGACCGCTCGGGGCTCTGGCGGGCGCAGACGCCGCAGGGCTTTCCCCGCGAGATGATCGCGCGCTCGTACCGCGAGGCGCGCGAGGCGGGCGTCAGCGCGACCGACGACGCCGCGCTCCTCGAGCGCCTCGGGCTCCCCGTCGTCGTGGTGCGCGGCAGCGAGCGCGCCCTCAAGATCACCGAGGAAGGCGACCTCGCGCGCGCCGAAGCGCTTTTCACGCTCGGCGAATGACGCGTGAGCCCCGCGGCGTACCGTTCTGGTCTCCGGCCGAGGTCGAGGCGGCGATCCCCGCAACGCTCGCGTACCTGGAGCGGCGCGGCGTGCTCGCGTATCCGACGGAGACGGTCTACGGGTTCGGCGGCGCGATTGACGGCGCGTCGGTGGACCGGCTCATCGCGCTCAAGGAGCGGCCGGAGGGAAAGCCCTTCCTCCTGCTCATCGCGGGGAGCGGGATGATTGGACGGCTGGGTCTCACGCTGCCTCCGTCGGCCGCGATGCTGGCCGCGCGCTTCTGGCCGGGCCCGCTCACGCTGGTGCTGCCCGGAGGGGAACGGCGCGTGAGCGCGAAGCTGCGCGGCCCGGAGGGCGGCATCGCGGTGCGGTGGACGTCGCACGCGGGCCTCCAGCGGCTCATCACGGCGATGGGCGAGCCGCTCACCTCGACGAGCGCGAACCGCCCCGGGCGATCGCCCGCGATGAGCGCCGCCGACCTCCTCGCGCAGTGGGGGCCGGACGTCGCCCGGGGCCGCATACGCCTCCTCGACGGCGGCACGCTGCAACCCTCGCGCGCCTCGACCGTCGTGGACTGCACCACGCGGCGACTGCGTGTCATTCGCCCGGGCGCTATCGCGGCCGCCACGTTGCGCGAGAGCGTGCGCGACTTGCTGGGGGACCGGTAGCGTGCGCGTGCTGTTCGTCTGCACCGGCAACACGTGCCGGAGCGCGCTGGCGGAGGCGATCGCGGCGCGCCTCATCGCGGAGCGCGCGCTGCGCAACCTTGAGATCACGAGCGCGGGCACCAGCGCGTGGGACGGCGCGCCCGCCTCCGACGGCGCGCTCCTCGTCGGGCTTGAACGCCGGCTCGACCTGAACGGGCACCGCGCCCGCCAGATCACGCGCGAACTCGTGGACGAGAGCGACCTGATCCTCGCGATGGGCCCGCACCACGTGGAGCGCGTCCACGCGCTGGGCGGCGCGGAGAAGACACATCTCCTCACGGACTATGCCGAGCGTTCCACCGAGGGACGGCCGATCGTGGACCCGTTCGGAGGCGGGCTGGAGATTTATCGGTCCACCGCCGATGAGCTCGAGCGCACGGTTGCGCTCGCCGTCGAGCGCGTCGCGAGCGAGCGGCCGCCCGAGGGAGCGTGATGGAACGCCCCGGGCGGCTCGTGCTCCTCGGCCACCCCGTCGGCCACTCGCTGTCACCCGCGATGCAGAACGCCGCACTCCGCAGCGCGGGTATCCCGCTCACGTACGAAGCGCTCGACGTGACGGGCGCCCGGCTCGCGCACGTCGCCGCGCTGCTGCGTGATGCCAACGCGGCGGGCAACGTGACCGTGCCCCACAAGGAGGCGTTCGCCACGCTCTGCGCGCGGCAGAGCCCGGTCGCCGGGCGCGTGGGCGCCGTGAACGCCTTCTGGACGGAGGACGGCGCGCTCGAGGGCGACAACACCGACGTCGGCGGCTTCGAGTCCGCGATCCGGCGCCACTTCGGCCTCCCGGTAGACGGCGTGATCGTCGCGGTGCTCGGCGCGGGCGGTGCGGCCGGCGCCGTGCTCGCCGCGATCGAGCGGTGGGAGGGCGCCCGCGCCCGCATCGTCGCCCGGTCGCGGCCGCGCGCCGTCGCGCTCGCCCGGCGCTTCGCGCGCATCGCGTCGGTGGCGAGCAGCGTGCAAGAGGCCCTGAGCGGCGCGGCGCTGGTGGTCAACGCGACGCCCGTCGGCCTCGAGGGAGACGCGCTCCCCGTGGAGCCCGTCCTGCTGCCCGCGGGCGCGGCGGCGTACGACCTCACCTACCGCCGTGGCGAGACGCCCTGGGTGCACGCGTGCCGCGCGCGGGGACTCCGCGCGGCGGACGGGCTCTCGATGCTCATCGAACAGGGCGCCCTCTCGTTCGAGCGGTGGTTCGGGCAGGCGCCCGATCGTGAAGCGATGTGGAGGGCAGTCAAGTGAGCGCGGCGCGTGAGGCGGACGGCGTGGCGGACGGCGTGGCGGACGGCGTGGCGGACGGCGCGCGGCGCGCGCCGGGCCTGCTCGATCTCCTCCTCCCGCGCATCTGCCTGTCGTGCGAAGAGCAGTTCGGCGGTGATCACGCCGACGTCATCTGTCCGACCTGCTGGTCGCGTCTCGCCTTCCTGCCGCACCCGCGGTGCGAGCGCTGCGGCCACCCCACCGAAGGACGCGCGTGCCGCTTCTGCGAGTTGCTCCCACCGTTCGTGCGGGCGGCGCGCTCGGTGTGCTGGGTGCCGCACGAGATCGGGAGCGCCGTGGTGCACGCCCTCAAGTACGACGGGTGGACGAGCGCCGCGCGCGGCATCGCCGAGCGGATGGCGCGGCTGGGCTGGCCGGGCGACGTGGTGCGCGAGCGGGCCGCCGTCGTCCCGGTACCGCTCGCCGCCGTGCGAGAGCGCGAGCGCGGGTTCAATCAGGCAGCGCTCATCGCCGAGGCGCTCGCCGTCCTGTGGCGCGTCCCCGTGTGGCGCGATGCCGTCACGCGAACCCGTTCAACGGAGACCCAAACCCGGTTGACTCCCGCCGAGCGTTCCGCGAACGTTCACGGCGCATTCAGCGTCGCGTGCGACGCGCGCGCGCCGTTGCGCGGCCGTCACCTCGTGCTGGTGGACGACGTCCTCACCACGGGCGCCACGCTGAACGCCTGCGCGACTTCGCTTTTCGACGCCGGCGCGCGCACGCTCAGCTACGCGACGTTCGGCCGAGCGCGCGCCAGCGGCGACCGGTGACGCAGCCGCCGCTCGCAAACCCGTTGGCGTACCGCCGCACTTCCCAACTCCCCCATGTCCCTCAGAGTCGGCATCAACGGCTTCGGCCGCATCGGCCGCCAGGTCGTCCGCGCCGCGAAGGAAACCGGCGCCCGGATCAACTTCGTCGCGGTGAACGACCTCACCGACACCCGCACCCTCGCCCATCTCTTCAAGCACGACAGCGTCCATGGCGCGTACGGCGGCGCCGTCTCGTTCGACGCCGACACCCTCATGATCGAGGGCGACAGCATCAAGGTGTTCAAGGAGAAGGACCCCGCCGCGCTCCCGTGGAAGACGCTCGGCGTGGTCATCGTGCTGGAGTCCACCGGCAAGTTCACCAAGGCCGAGGACGCGCGGAAGCACCTCGCCGGCGGAGCGAAGAAGGTGATCATCACGGCGCCGGCCAAGGGCGAGGATCTCACCGTCGTGCTCGGCATCAACCACGAGAAGTACGACGCGGCCAGGCACCACATCCTCTCCAACGCCTCGTGCACCACGAACTGTCTCGTCCCGATGGTCAAGGTGATCCGCGACGCGTTCGGGTTCCGCCACGCCGCGATGGTCACCATCCACTCGTACACGAACGACCAGAACATCCTCGACCTGCCGCACAAGGACCTGCGGCGCGCGCGCGCCGCCGCGCTCTCGATCATCCCCACCACGACCGGCGCCGCCAAGGCCACCGCGCTCGTGATCCCGGAAGTGAAGGGAAAGATCGACGGCATCGCGATCCGCGTCCCGACCCCCGACGTCTCGCTCACCGAGCTGACCGTCGAGGTCGAGCGGGCCACCTCCGTCGCCGACGTCAACGCCGCGTTCAAGACGGCGAGCGAAGGCGCGCTCAAGGGGATCCTCGCGTACACGGAAGAGGAGCTGGTCTCGACCGACTACATCGGCAACCCGCACTCGTGCATCCTCGACGCGAAGAACACCAACGTCATTGACGGCACCCTGGTGAAGGTCTCGGGCTGGTACGACAACGAGTGGGGTTACGCGATGCGCTGCGTGGATCTCCTCACGTACGTCGGCGCGCGGCTCTGATCGCACGACGCTCACCGTTCACGACGGCCCTCCGATGAGCAAACGCACCATCCTCGATCTCCATCCCTCGGAGATCCGGGGGCGACGCGCGCTCGTCCGCGTGGACTTCAACGTCCCCCTGGACAGCGGCCGCGTCGCCGACGACACGCGCATCAGCGCCGCGCTCCCCACGCTCGAGACGCTGATCACGAGGCGCGCCCGGCTCGTGATCGTCTCCCACCTCGGCCGCCCGAAGGCAAAGCCCGAGCCGAAGTACTCGCTCGCCCCCGTCGCCGCGCGCCTCGGCGAGCTGCTGGGACGGCCGGTGACGTTCGTCGGCGAAACCGACACCGAGGCCGCCGTCGCGGCGACGCGCGCGCTCGGCGACGGCGACGTCCTCGTGCTCGAGAACACGCGCTTCCTGCCCGGCGAGGAGCAGAACGACGAGACGCTCGCGAAGTCGCTCGCGCGGCTCGGCGACTTCTACGTGAACGACGCGTTCGGCGCCGCCCACCGCGCGCACGCCTCCACGGCCGGCGTGGCCGCCTTCCTCCGCCCGGCGGTCGCCGGACTCCTGATGGAGCGCGAACTCGCGTACCTCGGCGGCGCGCTCGAGGCGCCCCGGCATCCGTTCCTCGCGATCCTGGGCGGCGCGAAGATCTCGGGCAAGATTGACGTCGTCGAGTCACTCCTCCCGAAGGTGGACGGCCTCCTGGTCGGGGGCGCCATGGCGTGTACCTTCTACCGGGCGATGGGACTCGAGACGGGAACGTCGCTCGTCGAGCCCGAGCGCGTCGCGATGGCGCACTCGCTCCTCGAGCGCGCCGGCTACCGGCTGACCCTGCCGCACGACGTGACGGTCGCGCCTTCGGCGGAGCAGGGAACGCGGGCGCACACCGTGAAACGCGAGGCGATCCCGAAGGACGAGGCGATGCTCGACATCGGGCCTGATTCGCGGGCGTCGTACGCGCGCGCCATCCTCACCGCGAAGACCATCGTCTGGAACGGGCCGATGGGCGTCTTCGAGACGCCGCCCTTCGACGCCGGCACGCTCGCCGTCGCGCAGGCGATGGCGGAGGCGACGGAGCGGGGCGCCACGACGATCGTCGGCGGGGGCGATTCCGCCGCCGCGGTCGAGCGCGCGGGGCTCTCCGCGCGCATGAGCCACGTCTCCACCGGCGGCGGGGCCTCGCTCGAGTTCCTCGAAGGCAAGCGCCTCCCCGGCGTCGCCGCCCTCGACGACCGCACGGCGCCGTGAAGCATCCCGTCTTCGCCGCGAACTGGAAGATGAACGTCGCGCCGGCGGACGCGAGGGAGTTCCTGCGGGCGTTTCTCGCGCACGTCCCGCGCCAGCAGGACCGCACGGTGATCCTCTTCCCGGGCGCGCTGACGCTGCACGCGGTGACCGCGGAGCTGAAGGACCGGCCCGACATCCTGGTGGGCGTCCAGAACGTCCACTGGGAGGATCAGGGCGCGTTCACCGGCGAGAACTCGGCCCCGATCGCGCGGGCCGCGGGCGCGCGATACGTGCTCGTGGGGCACTCGGAGCGCCGGCATCTGTTTGGTGAGACCGACGAGGAGACGGGGAAGAAGGTCGCCGCCGCAGTGCGCGCGGGGCTCACGCCCGTCATCTGCGTCGGCGAAACGCTCGAGCAGCGCGAGCGTGGCGAGACCCTCGCCGTGGCGCTCCGCCAACTCCGCACCGCGGTCCGGGGCATCGAACCGAACCAGATCGCCAGCTCGCTGGTCGCGTACGAGCCCGTCTGGGCCATCGGCACCGGCAGGAACGCGACGCCCGCGGACGCGAGCGCCGTGCACGGGGCGATTCGCGAAGAGCTCGGGAAGCTCACGGGCGAACGTGGCGCCGCCGTGGCCATTCTGTATGGCGGCAGCGTGAATCGCGGGAACGCGGGCGCGCTGCTGGCCGCGAGCAACGTGGACGGGCTCCTCGTCGGCGGCGCGAGTCTCGACGCCGAGGCGTGGGCCGCCGTCGTGCGCACTTGAAGTGCCTCGCTAACTCGCCTATGCTTCAAGACTTGACCCGGCTCGACGCCGGCAAGCAGCGTCTCCGTCCGCGATCCTGATGCTCTACAGGTTCCTCCTCATCCTGATCTTCGTTGACGCCCTCGTGCTCGTGGGCGCCATCCTGCTGCAAGCCGGTAAGGGCGGTGGGCTGGCCGCGAGTTTCGGCGGAGCATCCTCGTCCACGGATGCGTTCTTCGGCACGCGGCAGGCCGGGAACCTGCTCACGAAGGCGAGCTGGTGGTGCGGAGGCATCTTCATCGGCCTCGCGTTCATGCTCGAGGTCCTCGCGAGCCGCGGTCGCACGCCGACCTCGGTGCTCGACCGTTCGTTCGCGCCGGCCAAGAGCGCGCCCGCGCCCGCCGCGACGCCCGCCGTGCCATCCACGACGTCGCCCGTTTCTCCGCTCCAGGCACCGCCATCGCCCGACGCGAAGAAGCCGCCCGCTGCGGACGCGAAAAGGCCGTAGCGCGCGATCGTGACGATGCTGCGCTCGCGGCCGGGGTTCCTCCTCCTCGAGGACGGGACCCTTTTTCGCGGCCATCTCCACGCCGCACTGCCCGCGCCCAGCGTCGCGGAGGTGGTGTTCACGACCAACATGAGCGGCTACCAGGAGGTCTTCACCGACCCCTCGTACCGCGGCCAGATCGTCGTCATGACCGCGCCGATGATCGGCAACTACGGCGTCAACGGCGAGGATCCCGAGTCCGCGCGACCGCAGGTGAGCGGCGTGATCGTGCGTGAGCGCTCCGCCGCGTTCGCCAACTGGCGGGCGGACGGCGACCTGTGGACCTATCTCGAGTCAGCACAAATCCCTGTACTGTCTGATGTTGACACCCGTCGGCTCACGCGTCACTTGAGAACGGCCGGCGTGATGCGCGGCGTCATCGGAGCGGGCGACGCTCCGGCTGGGCACGACAGAGCGGCGCTCGAGGCGTGTCCCTCGATGGCGGGGCTCGACCTCGCGTCGAGGGTCACGACGAAGGCGCCGTACCTCTGGGGAGACCCCGCGGCGAGCCGGCACATCGTCGCGTACGACTACGGCATCAAGCACAACATCCTCCGGCTCTTCGAGGAGCGCGGGTGTCGCGTGACGGTCGTCCCCGCGACGACGAGCGCCACCGACGCCCTCGCGCGAGCGCCCGACGGCGTCTTCCTCTCGAACGGGCCGGGTGACCCGGAGGCGGTCGCATACGCTCCCGCGGCGATCCGGGAGATCGCCGAGCGCGAGGTGCCGGTGTTCGGCATCTGCCTCGGCCATCAGCTCCTCGGTCTCACGTTCGGCGGGAAGACGTTCAAGCTCCCCTACGGCCATCGGGGCGGGAACCACCCGGTGAAGGATCTCGAGTCGGGGCGCGTGCTCATCACCTCGCAGAACCACGGGTTCGCGGTGGAGGGGTCGGAGGAGGGAATCCCGGGGGCCCCCGACCTCGAGGTCACGCACGTGAACCTGAACGACGGTTCCATCGAGGGACTCCGGCACCGGCGGCTCCGCGTTTTCGGCGTCCAGTACCACCCGGAAGCGGCCCCGGGCCCGCACGACGCCCGACCGCACTTCGACGCCTTCCTGGGCTCTCTGCCGGCCGCCCGGTAGCCCGGCGAAGCCCGGGAGAAGCGGGGGGCGGTGGCCGCCCAGTACTCCTTCCCACCGCTGCGAGAGCCCCGAAGCGCTTGACACCCTGATAGGTAACATCCTAAACTGGATGCACTTACAGCACACGAGTCCGGTGTCCACACTCGAGGTCTGTCCATGACCAAAGCCGATCTGGTCGAACGCGTCACGGAGTCCATCTCACGAACATCGGGTCCGATGATCTCGAAGAAGGACTGCGCGCGCGTCGTTGACGCCTTCCTGGACGCCATCAAGGATGCGCTGAAGGAGCAGAAGAACATCGAGGTCAGAGGCTTCGGGACGTTCAAGATCCGGCAGCGCAAGACGCGAATGGCGCGCAACCCGCGCACTGGCGCGCCGGTGGAGGTTTCCGCCCGTCCGGTGCCCGTGTTCAAGCCGTCGAAGGAGCTGCGCGCGATGGTCGCGAACCTGGACATCTCGGAACTCGCGGACGCGTAAGCGGATAGGCAAGATGTAGTCCGTGCAAATCCAGGTCCTCCTCTTCGCCTCCTATGCCGACGCCTTCGACGCGCCGGAGCTCCAGGTCGCGCTGGATGACGGCGCGACCGTGAAGGAGCTCCTCGCGCGCGTGCAGCAGATGGCCGCCGGCCAGGCACTTCCGCCGTCCCCGATGGTCGCCGTCAACCGATGCTACGCGGCGGCCGACGTGCGCATTCGTGCCGGCGACGAGGTCGCGCTCATCCCTCCGGTCGCGGGCGGCTGATGCGTGCCGCGATCGTCAGGCGGCCGATCGAGGCCGCCGCACTGCTCAGGGAGGTCGCCGCAACCGGTCACGGGGCCACCTCGCTCTTCGTGGGCACGGTGCGCGATGTGAGCGACGAGCGCGCCGTGACCGGCATCGAGTACGCCGCGTACGAGGCGATGGCGACGGCCGAGCTCGCGCGCATCGCGGGCGAGGCGGTGGAGCGGTTCGGCACCGGAGCGCTCGTCGTCGAGCATCGGGTGGGCGCGCTCGCGCCGGGTGAGGTGAGCGTGGCGGTCGCCGTCGCGCACGCGCATCGCGGGCCGGCGCTCGACGCGACGCGCTATGTGATCGAGGAACTCAAGAAGCGCGTGCCCATCTGGAAGAAGGAGCACTACGCCGACGGCACGCGGGAGTGGGTGGACCCGACGCTCGCGTCACGGGCGGCCGGCCTCTCCACCCGCAACGCCGGACGCTCGACGTTCCCGGAGCGCGCCGGATGAGCGCCGCGCGCAAGGACCAGTTCGGGCGCTCCATCGAGTACCTGCGGATCTCCGTCACGGACCGCTGCAACTTCCGGTGCGTCTACTGCATGCCGCACGAGGGGCTCGACTGGCTGCCGAAGGCCGAGATCCTCTCGTACGAGGAGATCGCCGACGTGGTGCGACAGCTCGCGCCGCTGGGCCTCCGGCGGCTCCGCATCACGGGCGGCGAGCCGACGATCCGACCGAACCTCGTCGCGCTCGTCCGGATGCTGCGCGCCGTCCCGGAAATCGAGGACGTCGCGCTCTCGACGAACGGCGTGAAGCTCCCGGAGATGGCGGTGCCGCTGCGCGCGGCCGGGCTCGACCGCGTGAACATGAGCTCGGACTCACTGCGAAGCGACCGCATCGCCGCGATCGCGCGCCGGAACCTGAGCTTCGACCCGGTGCGCGCGGCGCAGGCCGCGACCGACGCCGGCCTCGACCCGGTGAAGCTCAACGTCGTCGTGATGCGCGGCATCAACGACGACGAGGTCGAGGATTTCGCGCGCCTCACGCTCGAGCGGCCGTGGCACGTGCGCTTCATCGAGCTGATGCCGGTGGGCGAGATGGCGAACCTCACCTGGGAGCACGTGGTGCCGAGCGACGAGGTGCTCGCGCGCGCCGGCGCGCTCGGCGCGCTCGAGCCGGCGGCAGGCCCCGCGCGCGGCAACGGCCCGGCGACGTATCACCGGCTCACCGGTGCCGCGGGCACCATCGGCGTCATCACGCCGATGACGCACACGTACTGCGGCTCGTGCAACCGCGTGCGGCTCACCGCGGATGGCCGCCTGCGCACCTGCCTGTATGGTGACCACGAGGTGAACCTCCGCGACCCCTTGCGCCGGGGTGAGCCGCTCGAGCCGCTCTTCCTGCGCGCGCTCGCGGAGAAGCCGAAGGAGCACAACCTGCTGCAGATGAAGGTGGGCGGACTCAAGGCGTTGTCGCAGGTCGGGGGTTAGCTCGCGGCACGAGTCGTTCGATTAGTTTGCGAGTGTCGTTCCTCACTCACCAAACCGCAACGACAAATGCTCAACAAGATCACCGTAGTCGGCGCCGGAAACGTGGGCGCGACGGCCGCCCAACGCATCGCCGAAAAGGAACTCGCCCGGACCGTCGTGCTGGTGGACATCCTCGAGGGCATCCCGCAGGGCAAGGGGCTCGACCAGTGGGAGTCCGCGCCCATCGAGCTCTTCGACTCCCGCGTCATCGGCACCAACAGCTACGACGAGTCCGCGGGCTCCGACCTCGTCGTCATCACGGCCGGGATCGCGCGCAAGCCCGGGATGAGCCGTGACGACCTCCTCAACACCAACGTCGGCATCGTCAAGCAGGTCGCCGAGAACGTCGCGAAGACGTCGCCGAACGCGATCGTCATCGTCGTGTCGAATCCGCTCGACGCGATGTGCTACGTAGCGAAGAAGGTCACGGGCTTCCCGCGCGAGCGCGTGTTCGGGATGGCGGGCGTGCTCGACACGGCGCGCTTCCGTGCGTTCCTCGCCGACGCGCTCGACATCTCGGTGCGCGACATCCAGGCGATGGTCCTCGGCGGGCACGGCGACACGATGGTGCCGCTCGTCAGCTACACGACCGTCAGCGGCATTCCGATTTCGCAGCTGATGGACAAGGCGAAGCTCGACGGGATTCTCGACCGCACGCGCAACGGCGGCGCGGAGATCGTGAAGTACCTGAAGACCGGCTCGGCGTACTACGCGCCGTCTTCCGGCGCCGTGCAGCTGGCGGAGTCCATCGCGTTCGACCAGAAGCGCGTCCTTCCGTGCTCGGCGTGGCTCCAGGGCGAGTACGGGATGCGCGACGTGTATCTCGGCGTGCCGGTGAAGATCGGGCGCGGCGGGATCGAGAAGGTCATCGAGGTCACGCTCACGGCGGACGAGACGGCCGCCCTCGCGAAGAGCGCCAACGCGGTGCGGGAGACGATGGCAGCGATCAAGTTCTGATGGGCGCTCTCAGGCGATTCTGGGAGTCGTCCGTAGGAAAGAAGATCGTCATGGCGGGAACCGGCCTCATCATGGTCGCGTTCCTCATCGTGCACGTCGCCGGCAACCTCCTGCTCTTCGAGGGGGCCGAGAAGATCAATGGCTACTCGCGCTTCCTGCACGAGGCCTCGGAGCTGCTCTGGCCCGCGCGCGCCGTGCTGCTGGTTTCGGTGATCCTCCACTCGCTCGCCGCCTGGCAGCTCACGCAGCGCGCGCACGCGGCGCGCCCCGACGACTACGTGCTGCGCGACCCGCAGGTGACCACGCTGGCCGCGCGGACGATGCGCTGGGGCAGCGTCGCCCTGGCGGCCTTCATCGTGCTCCACATCCTGCATTTCACAACCGGCACGATCCATCCGGCCTTCAGCGCGGGCGGCGTGTACGGCAATGTGGTGATCGCGCTCCGCGTCTGGTGGGTGGCGGCACTCTACCTGCTCGCGATGGTGGTCGTGGGGCTCCATCTCTACCACGGGACCTGGAGTTCCTTCCGCACGATCGGAGTCGCGCAGCCGTCGCGCGACCCGCTGCGCCGCCGCGTGGCGCTGGTGCTCGCGATCGGCATCGCGGGGCTCTTCGCGATCGTCCCGGTGGCGATCGTACTCGGCCTGGTCCGGTGAGGGGATGAACCGATGGCCGACCTGACCTCCAGAACCCCCTCCGGGCCGCTCGCGGAGTCGTGGGACCGGCACCGCTTCGAGATGAAGCTGGTGAGTCCCGCGAACAAGCGGCGGTACCACGTCCTCGTGGTGGGCTCGGGGCTTGCGGGCTCGAGCGCCGCGGCGTCGCTCTCGGAGCTGGGCTACGGGGTGAGCTGCTTCTGTTTCCAGGACTCGCCGCGCCGCGCGCACTCGATCGCGGCGCAGGGCGGGATCAACGCCGCGAAGAACTACGCCAACGACGGGGACAGTGTCTGGCGGCTCTTCTACGACACGATCAAGGGCGGCGACTTCCGCGCCCGCGAGGCGAACGTGTACCGCCTCGCGCAGATCAGCGTGAACATCATTGACCAGTGCGTGGCGCAGGGCGTGCCGTTCGCGCGGGAGTACGGCGGGCTGCTCGCCAACCGTTCGTTCGGCGGCGCGCAGGTCGCGCGCACGTTCTACGCGCGCGGACAGACGGGCCAGCAGCTCCTCCTGGGCGCCTACCAGGCGCTGGAGAAGGAGATCGCGCGCGGTGGTGTGCGGATGTACGACCGCCACGAGATGCTCGAGCTGGTGGTCGTGGACGGCCGCGCGCGCGGCATCGTGACGCGCGACCTCGTGAGCGGCGCCGTCGAGGCGCACGTCGCCGACGCCGTGGTGCTCGCCACGGGCGGCTACGCCAACGTGTTCTACCTCTCGACGAACGCAAAGGGGTGCAACGTCACGGCCACCTGGCGCGCGTACACCAGGGGCGCGGCGTTCGGCAATCCGTGCTTCACGCAGATCCATCCCACCTGCATCCCGCAGGCCGGAGAGCACCAGTCGAAGCTCACGCTGATGTCGGAGTCGCTCCGTAACGACGGGCGCGTGTGGGTGCCGAAGCGGAGGGAGGACTGCGCCAAGGCGCCCGGCGACATCGCCGAGGGCGATCGCGACTACTTCCTCGAGCGCAAGTATCCAAGCTTCGGGAATCTCTCGCCGCGCGACATCGCCTCGCGCGCGGCGAAGGAAGTCTGCGACGAAGGGCGCGGCGTGGGCCCGGGCGGCCGCGGCGTCTACCTCGACTTCGCCGACCCCATCCAGCGGCTCGGTGAGGACGTCATCCGCGAACGGTACGGGAATCTCTTCGAGATGTACGAGCGCATCACGGCCGAGGACCCGTACCACTCGCCGATGCGGATCTACCCGGCCGCGCACTACACGATGGGCGGGCTCTGGGTGGACTACAACCTGATGAGCACGATCCCGGGGCTGCACGTGATCGGCGAGGCCAACTTCTCCGACCACGGCGCGAACCGGCTCGGCGCGAGCGCGCTGATGCAGGGGCTCGCCGACGGCTACTTCGTGCTGCCGTACACCATCGGTGATTACCTCGCGAGCGCGAAGCTCGCGCCGGTGGCGGCCGACCACGCCGAGTTTCGTCGCGCGATCGAGGCGGTGGAAGCGCGCACGAAGCGGTTGCTCGCGATCAAGGGTCGCCGCACGGTGGATTCGTTCCACCGCGAGCTGGGCCACCTGATGTGGGAGAAATGCGGCATGGCGCGGAACGCCGCGGGCCTCGCTCAGGCGCTCGAGCGGATCCCGGCGCTGCGCGCGGAGTTCTGGGAGAACGTGACGGTGCCCGGGTCGGGCGCGGCGCTCAACCAGTCCCTCGAGAAGGCCGGCCGCGTCGCGGACTTCCTCGAGTTCGCCGAGCTGATCTGCCGGGACGCGCTGCACCGCGAGGAGAGCTGCGGCGGCCACTTCCGCGAGGAGCACCAGACGGAGGACGGCGAGGCGAAGCGCGACGACGAGCAGTTCACGTACGTCGCGGCCTGGGAGTACGCGGGGGCGGGGAAGGACCCCGTGCTCCGCAAGGAGCCGCTCCAGTTCGACAGCGTGCACCTGGCCACGAGGTCGTACAAATGAGGCCGGCCGCGGAATCCGGAGTGCGGCGTGCGGGGGCTCGATGCGACTGACCCTGCACGTGTGGCGTCAGCCGGGACGCGACGCGCCGGGTCGCATCGTGGAGTACGACGCGCCCGACATCAGCCCCGACCTGTCGTTCCTCGAGATGTTGGACCTCGTCAACGAGCGGCTGATCGCGAAGGGCGAGGATCCGATCGCCTTCGACCACGATTGTCGCGAAGGGATCTGCGGCTCGTGCGGAATGATGATCAACGGCTCCGCGCACGGGCCGATGAAGCTCACCACCGCGTGTCAGCTCCACATGCGGACGTTCAAGGACGGCGATGAGATCTGGGTGGAGCCGTGGCGCGCGAAGGCGTTCCCGGTGATCTGGGACCTCGTGGTGGATCGCGGCGCCCTCGACCGGATCATCCAGGCGGGCGGCTTCATCTCGGCGCCGACCGGCGGCGCGCCCGACGGGAACGCGCTGCCCGTCTCGAAGCAGAGCGCCGACGAGGCGATGGACGCCGCGGCGTGCATCGGCTGCGGCGCGTGCGTGGCGGCGTGCCCGAACGCCTCGGCGTCGCTATTCACGGCGGCGAAGATCACGCACCTGGGCGTGCTCCCGCAGGGGCAACCCGAGCGCTGGCGCCGCGCACTCGCGATGGTGAAGCAGATGGACCTCGAGGGCTTCGGCGGCTGCACGCTCTTCGGGGAGTGCATGGAGGCGTGCCCGAAGGGCATTTCGCTCGACACGCTGATGCGGATGAACCGGGACTATCTGGTGGCGGCGGTCAGGGAGCGGGAGGAGCGCGCGGAGGCGGGGACGGGCTGACGGTGTTGCCCGGGTTTCGCTCTCCGGCACGACCGAGGACTCCGGCATGAAGACATTCGAGACTGTGCGCGCAGGCGCGGCTGGGCTCTGTCTCGCCATCGCCGGCGGATCGCTGGCCGGCTGTGCCGGCAAGTCAGCGCCCGCGACCACCGCCACTGCGGTGCCGGCGCCTGCTCGCGCCCCGCTCGTCGGCCGCGTGACCCGCGCCGCCATCGAAGGCTACGAGAGCTGGAAGACGCTCCGCGCACAGGATTACACGCCGGACTCCGCGGCGGTCAGGACGATTGCGGAGCATGGCCAGGACGTGCGGACTCTCCTGATCTTCGGGACCTGGTGCTCGAGCAGCCGGCGCGAGGTCCCTCGCTTCTTCAAGATCATGGACCAGGCGGGCATCGGCCTCGAGACGGTCACGATGATCGGCGTGGACCAATCGAAGAAGGACGCGGAAGGGCTGACCGTGAAGCACGAGATCCGGCGCGTGCCCACCTTCGTCTTCTTCCGGGGCGACAGGGAGATCGGCCGCGTTACCGAGTGGGCGGCGAGCCTGGAGCGTGATATCGCGGCGATTCTGACGAAGTGACTGTGCACAGAATAGCCGGCGGCATCGCCCTGGTGCTTGGCTGCTCGTCCGCTGCCTTTGCCCGGCTCGACGGTTTCTTCACGAGAATTCCGTACTAGCGGTCCGCCGCCGCACGCAAGACGAAAGCCCCACCGCGAATTCGCGGTGGGGCTTCGAAACGGTCAGGCCGGAGCAGTCAGGCGATAGGCGGCTCGCCGATCAGTTCCCGTAGCCGTTTGGGTTGGCCCGGGCAAACCAGATATGGCCGGGACCGAAAGCGGGATCGTGCCCCTGGTCCATCAAGACGTCGAACTGCCCCCAGATGCAGTAGCCGCCGTCGGCCAGCGGTGTGCCGTCCGCGCCGCAGGCACCAACCCACTTGATCTTGTAGTGCCAGACCGCGCCCGAGCCGCCGGCCTTCTTGCCGTTCCACTCGTTGTCCTCCCAAGCGCCGTACGGCGGCTGAGTCCAGTTTTCAGCATTTCCCCGGTCCCACTCCTCGTTCCACTTCATGACCAGCTTGTCAGGGGAGTAGATCCCCACGCAGTCGGCGGGAGCGTTTCTCTGAACACACCACGAACTGCCGGTGCCGTTGAAGAGCCGGGCGCAGCGGTTGTAGCCGTACTGGTCGAACCCGGTGCTCACGACGTTCCCGTTCGCCAGTGTGCACGTGCCGCCGCTCACGCTCAGGCTCGCCGCGGTTGGAACGAGCTTCCTGGCGGGTTCGGTCACGCCGCCGTCGCACGCGGCGAGCACGAACGGAAGGACGAGCAGAATGCGTTTCAAGATCACTCCCGCGTTATGAGAAAACCCCGCCGCCGTGTCGGAGGCCAAGTCGAACTTGGAGGTCCGATGGCCAGTACTGGCGTTTCTCGTGTGGTCGGCTGTGAGGCACGAAGAGCGACGACAATAAGGGCCCACCCGCCGTGTCAAAGTCGGGGATTCCCTGTACTTCTGTAGGCAGGCGCCCTATGTGGCGGTCCCGGTTTCCGGGACGGGGCTGCGCGCTCGTGGTGAACTGGACGCCGTGGGCGCCGCGCGGACGGCGAGGCCTGCGGCACAACCTCGAACAGCCGTGACGTCGCTAGATTCTGGGCGAGCGATTGATCCTCGGGGCATTGGAATGGTGACGCTCCGCCCCTGGCGAGGAGTTACGATGACCGACAGGATGGGAACCTTCCGAATCGACGTCGAACTCGAGAACCCGACGCGCCGTGGGCCGCGGCGGCTGGTTACTGGTGTACTCGTGGATACTGGCTCGGAACTCTCGTGGATTCCCGCCCCGGTGCTCGAGTCGCTTCTCATCGAGCGATTCAAGATCAAGCGTTTCCGCCAGGCGACTGGAGCGATCGTCGAGCGCTGGACGGGCGAAGCGAGAGTGCACGCGGCCGGAACCGTGACGCCCGACGAGGTGGTGTTCGGCGACCCGGAGGACCTGATGATCCTCGGATCGCGAACCCTCGAGGGACTGAACCTCATGGTGGACCCGGTCGGCAAGCGCCTCGTGGACTCGGGTCCCGCTCCCGCCGCGGCCGCGTAGCGGCCGGGCCGCCTACGGCCTCGCCCCCGCCTCGACCTGCTTGGGAATCACATAGAAGTTCTGGTCCACCCGGAAGTCCGTCGCGTTCGGCAGCTTCACCTTGATGGACTGCCACGACTCCCTCGGGTGAATCACCGCGAAGTCCGGCCAGGCCACCGTCACCTTGAGCGGCATGTCGAAGCCCGGCATCACACTGCTCCACCGATAGTGGAGCGTGTCGCCGGCGATGCGATACTCGAACACCGGCACCATCGTCGTGCGCAGATACTGGTCGAACACCTTGCCGAGGTTGGTGCCGGCACGTGAGCTGATGTAGTCCTCGACCTGCTTGCCCATCACGGTCTGATGCCGGAAGGTCCGGTTGAGTCCGGTGAGGATGCCGCGCCACTTCGCGTCGTCGTCCACGATCTGGCGGATCGTGTGCAGCATTTCGCCGCCCTTGGGATACATGTCGCCGGATCCCTGGTCGTTGACCCCGTAGCCCGGAATGATGGGCCGGTCGTTCCTGATCCCGCGGCGATTCCCGACGATGTACTGCGCACCCGCGTCCTTGCCGAACAGGCACTCGGTGTAGATCCCCTCGGCGTAGTTCGCGAAGCTTTCGTGCACCCACATGTCGGCGTTGTCCTTCGCCGAGATGTTGTTGCCGAACCACTCGTGGGCGCTCTCGTGCACGATGATGAAGTCCCACTTGAGGCCGAGCCCGGTGCCGGAGCCGTCGCGCTTGCGGTAGCCGTTCTGATACCAGTTGCCGTACGACACGGCGCTCTGGTGCTCCATCCCGGTGTTCGGGACCTCGATCAGCTTGTAGCCGTCCTCGTACCACGGGTAGGGACCGAACCAGTGCTCGAAGCACTGGAGCATCGAGCGCGCCTGTGGCCACTGGCGGCGCGCGTTCTCGAGATTGTAGTCGAGCGGCCAGAAGTCGAGGGTGAGCTTGCCCTTGAGCCCGTCGTATGTCTCGGTGTAGTGCGCGTAGGAGCCGGCGGCGACCGCGATGGCGTAGTTGTTGATCGGGTTGACGACGAACCACTCGTACGTCGTGGTGCCGTCCGCGTTGCGCGTCGTCGAGCGCAGGCGGCCGTTCGACACGTTGATCATCGGGTCGGGGAGCGTGAGCGCGATGCGCTGGCTGTCGGGCTCCTCCGCCTGTGTGTCCTTGTTCGGCCACCAGACCGACGCGCCCATCCCCTGATCGGTGGTCACGACCCACGGGCGCTTGAGACTGTCCGTGGTCCAGGTGAAGCCGCCCTGCCAGGGCGGGTTCTTCGCGACCTGCGGGCGCCCGTGGTAGTGGACCGCGATCGTCTTGCGCTCGCCCGCGCGCTGCGGGGCGGCGAGCGTCACGAAGAACGCGTCGCCGTCGCGCCGGAAGCTCAGCGCGCGGCCGTCCTGAATCATGCTGTCCACCTCCAGCGGGACCATCAGGTCAATCTGCATCTCGCTCGCGGGCTGGAGCACGCGATACGTGATGGCGTTGTATCCGCTGATGCTGCTGTCCCTGGGGCTGATGCTGACGTGGAGGTCGTAGAACGTCACGTCCCACCAGCGGCGTCCGGGCGTCGTGAACGAGCCGCGGAGCGTGTCGGCGTGCGAGCGCTTGGGGGCGTAAGCCACGCGGGGCGCGCGGGCGGCGGACGTGGAGTCGGGGCGCTGGGGCGGGGCGGGCGGGGTGGGCGGGGTG